>P_2C_Liq_2_UnCtyDRAFT_1000457_pt1 | contig 11072 bp, 8 predicted proteins | sample Pon2CUnioCityCA_FD_10236 | JGI IMG/M metagenome (IMG submission 10236) | reverse complement strand
CCGCTGGGGGGCTTTGCCCCCCAGACCCCCCAGGATATTTAGTGCAAAAAGAAACCAGTTATGCGGTAGCTGCTGTCTTTAGGTTGATAACTCATCAAAACACTCGAGCGCTTTGGCGGCATACATCATTGCAGGGCCACCGCCCATTTGGATGCTCATCGCAAGCACATCCGAGACTTCTTCCCGTGTCGCTCCAGCTTTTAGGAGCGCTTCAATGTGAAGAGCGATGCAGGCTTCGCATTGCTTCACCACAGCGATGCCGAGTGCAACGAATTCCTTGGTTTTAAAGTCAAGCGTTCCCCCCTCTTTTACGGCCTTGCCAAGCGCGCCGAAGGCGCGTGTTGTATCTGGGATGGTTTTATTCAGGCCGCGCAGTTGGTCACGGGTGCTGTCGAGTTTTGTTTGCCATGTCATTGTCAATTCCTTCGTGTTTTTTGGAAGGATGATCATATGGGCGAGACTACGGCCTTGACTCAGATCAGAATGGGCGTGTGGCGACAAAGGAAATATTGTTGGCGGGCATTTCGAGCACTTGTACCAAATCCATGCCCGACGATTGAATCCACTCGATCACATCCCAATCATCTTTGTAGCCTATTTCAGGGTCTGCCGCTCGCAGTTTGGCGTCAAAATCGGCATCACCTTCAGACGTTGCTTCGCCATCGCGCAGGAAGGGGCCATAGACATGAAAGATGCCTTGTGGCGCGAGGGCTTTGCCTGCTTCGCGGATCAATGTGCGGGCCTCTTCCTCGCTTATCAAATGCAGCAGGTTTGTAAGGGTGATGAGGTTTTGACCAGCGTGTTTGGCGCTCCAACCTGCCTCTGTGGCATTCAGGGGTTGAGCTGGCAGGATATTGAGTTCGCCGGAATGCTTGGCCCAAGCATCTACGCTGGCAATGCGGACGGGATCAATCTCGGTGGGTTGCCAGACCAAATGTGGAATACGACCTGCAAGGACAGCAACGTGTTGGCCCGTTCCACTGGCAAGTTCAAGTGCGCGCCCAGAGCTTGGTGCATGGTGTGCCAAAACATCGGAGATAGGCTCTATGTTGCGAGATGCTGCCGGCGCGAACAGGCGCCCGCTGCCGTCAGCTTCGGCGCAGCCCGCAATGGCTGATAGGTCGCGTGGTGTGCTCATACTTTGAACCTTTTTGGACTCAGTTCAGCTTGGGTTGTCGTGTCAATTTCCGGGTTGCGCCCTAGAATGAGATCGGCGGCGAGCTGGCTGGCGGCTGGCGCTGTCTGAAACCCGTAGCCGCCTTGCCCGGCGTGCCAGAAGAAGTCCGGGCTCTCGGTATGGAACCCGATTGTCAGGGCGCGGTCAGGGGAGAAGGTGCGCAAGCCAGCCCAATTGGACTCTATACGGGTGACCGGCTCAGTGACCATGGCTTCGTAGCGTGCGAGGCCTTCAGCCAGAACCATGTCATCAGCCCAGGCGTCCATCGGTGGCATCGGGTCTTCATCAGCGGGTGAAACGATGAGAGAGCCTGCATCGGGCTTCGCATACCATGTTTCTCCAACGCCAAAGAACATTGGCCAGCGAGAGACATCATGTCCGCCAGGAGCGGGAATACGCGCCATTGAGCGGCGAAGAGGCGTAAAGCCAATGGGCTCCACGCTTGCCAGCTTTGCCACATCATCAACCCAAGCCCCTGACGCGTTGACGATGAGTTTTGCCTCATGCGTTCCAGCTGCCGTCGTCACGGCCCAACCGTTTCCAGTTCGGTTGATAGCTGTGACGGCAGATTTGAAATGAATTTCACCGCCATTTAACCGCAATTCGCGGGCGAAATCTTGCACCATACGGTCAGTGTCAATGTCCCAGGCGCCATCATGAAAAGAGGCGTGGGCCACCTGTGTGCTGTCCAATACGGGGATCATCGAAAAAGCATCCTCAAGAGTGATTTGCTCGAGGTGTAGCGTTTTGGTGTCGTGCAAGAAGCCTTCATGCTCGTCAGCGCGTGCAATGATCATAAGGCCACGTGGGCTCAGATAGCCGCCATTGGCCTCATGAAAATACTGCTCGCCTGCCTTGTTGAGCACAACTGTTGAACGCAAGCCGTAGTTTGCCTCATATAGGGCCGCCGAGCGACCAGAGGCATGGTAGGCGAGAGCGTCTTCGGCTTCTAGAAGGGTAACGCTTGCATGTGGAGCCAAACGCGCCGCAACCGAAGTTCCTGCGATGCCGCCGCCGATTACGATAATGTCCCGCATGAGACCTCCTGTTGTGTTGCGGTATTTCTGACATAGCTTTGAACACAAAAAAAGCCCCGCTTTGCAGCGGGGCCTTGCCGTAAAGCTGTTTGAAAAGCTTATTGTGGGATGTCGCCTTCGATGCCTTCTACGTAGAAGTTCATGCCTGCGAGTGTTCCATCGTCAGCTGTTTCGCCTTCGGCCAACCATGGTGTGCCGTCTTGCTTGTTGAGTGGGCCAGTGAAGGCGTGGTATTCGCCTGATGCCAGCGCATCTTTCATGGCAAGAGCTTCGGCTTTTACGTCGGCTGGCACGCGATCGGTGATTTCACCGATACCCACCATGCCAGCGCCAATGCCATCCCATGTGCTCATGGTTTCCCATGTGCCGTCCATGACTGCTTTGGTGCGGGCGATGTAGTAAGGTGCCCAGTCATCGATGATGGAAGAAACGCGGGGTCCGTCTTTGTAGGCCGCCATGTCTGACGCTTGGCCAAAGCCGATAATGTTGCCAGCTTCAGCTGCCGCCGCGAGTGGCGCTGTTGAGTCTGTGTGCTGCAGGATCACATCGGCACCTTGCTCGATAAGAACCTTAGCTGCGTCTGCTTCTTTTGCAGGGTCAAACCATGTGTAGGCCCAAATGATCTTGAACTGTACATCCGGGTTTACTTTGCGAGCGTGGATGAAGGCTGAGTTGATGCCGCGAATAACTTCGGGAATTGGGAACGAACCGATGTACCCGATAATGTTGCTTTCGGTCATGTTGCCCGCAATGTGGCCCTGAATGGCACGGCCTTCGTAAAAGCGCGCCGAGTAAACTGAGACGTTTTCAGCCGTTTTGTAGCCTGTCGCGTGTTCGAATTTCACATCTGGGAATTTCTTGGCAACGTTGATCGTTGGGTCCATGTATCCAAATGATGTGGTGAAGATCAGATCTGCACCCTGAAGCGCCATCTGTGTTATCGCACGTTCTGCATCCGCACCTTCAGGAACGCTTTCCTGAAAGACTGTTTCAACTTTGTCGCCAAATTCAGCTTCAACCGCGAGGCGGCCTTTGTTGTGCTCATATGTCCAGCCGCCGTCACCGACAGGGCCTACATAGATAAAGCCGACTTTTGTTTTCTCGTCGGCAAAGGCCGTTGTGGCCACACCGAGCGCCACGGCAGCTGTGGCGAGAAGTTTGGTGAATTTCATGATCTGAAGTCTCCCTGATGCAGATTCTGTGCGTAACCTTAGAGTATTAACTTGAGGCGTGGAAGATGCGACCGAGCGACGCCGGCGCGCGCGACTTATCGGCTGACATGATAACCAGCACAACAATTGTTATGATGTAGGGCGACATGGACAGGTATTCGACGGGTATCGCGACACCAGCTGCCTGAAAATTAAGCTGTAACACGGTCACTCCGCCGAAAAGCCAGGCACCCAGCAAAACGCGCCAAGGCTTCCAGCTGGCAAAAACCACTAGCGCGAGGGCGATCCAGCCTGCACCGGCCGTCATACCTTCGGTCCATTGCGGCACCCGAATGAGGCTGAAATATGCGCCTCCAAGGCCCGCGCAAGCGCCTCCAAACATGATGGCCAGCACACGTATGCGCACCACTTTGTAGCCGAGGGCATGCGCAGCATCATGGTTTTCGCCAACTGCGCGCAGGATAAGCCCGACGCGCGTATATTTGAGTGTCGCCCAGACAGCAGCGACAAGTGCGATCCCGATGTAGACGATGATGTCGTGGTTGAAGAGTACGGTGCCGAGGAAGGGAATATCCGAGAGAAGCGGGATGTCTAGCTTTGGCGTCGAGGGTGGCTTGAGGCCGACATACTCCTGCCCCAACATCGAAGACAGACCAAGGCCAAAGAGGGTGAGGGCAAGGCCAGAGGCGACCTGATTGGCCAAAGCATATTGCGTGAGAATGGCAAACAGTAAGGAAAGGGCCGCACCGCCGAGGGCCGCAAACACAAAGCCCAAAGCGGGCGATCCTGTGATGATTGTCATCATAAAGCCGCAGATTGCGCCTGTGATCATCATACCTTCCACACCGAGATTCAGCACGCCTGCGCGCTCGACAACAAGCTCGCCTATTCCTGCGAGCAAAATAGGTGTGGCCGCGACCAGAAGCGAGGCCAAGAGAAGAGCTGGATTGATTGCTGACAGGTCCATTACACGGCCTCCTTGCGCACGCGTTTGAGGCGGTAATTTGTGAGCAGGTCTACCGCGAGCAGGAAAAAGAGAAGCATACCTTGAAACAGCTGGATGGCAGCCGCGGGCAAACCAAGCGTACCTTGCGCCATCTCGCCTCCAATATATGTGAGTGCCATGAGCAAGCCGGCAAATAGAATGCCAACAGGGTGCAAGCGCCCGAGGAAGGCGACAATAATCGCTGTAAAACCGTAGCCTGTGTTGAAATCAATGCTGATCTGGCCAGAGGGACCAGACACTTCAAAAAGTCCTGCCAGTCCAGCGAGAAGCCCCGACATACCAAGACAGAAGAGTACAAGACGTGTTGGGTTGACCGATGAAAACTTGGCGGCGCGAGGCGCTTCACCCGTGAGCCTGATCGAAAAGCCGAGCATGTGACGGTTGAGCAATATGTACGCAAAAATTACGGCAATAAAAGCTGTGAGCACACCCCAGTGCATGCCGGAGCCAGTGATGATCTCGTCATTAAAGGCGCTGGGGTAGTCTTTGAGATTGCGTGAACCGGGGAAGCCGTGGCCATCAGGGTTCTTGAGCAAGCCAAGTGACATGGAGGCCAAAAGCTGCTCGGCCACATAGACCAGCATGAGCGAAACGAGAATTTCGTTGGTCTGAAAGCGGACTTTCAACAAAGCAGGTATCATGGCCCAAGCCCAGCCGCCAAAGGCGCCAGCGATGACCATTAGCGGGAAGATAAACCAAGCTTCCATGGGGTAAAAGGCAAGGCCGACAGCCGCGCCACAGATGGCACCTACAATATACTGCCCTTCGGCGCCGATGTTCCAAATTCCAGCGCGAAAGCCGAGGCTGAGGCCAATCGCGATAAGGATCAGGGGGCCACCTTTGACCAAGAGTTGTGGGCGGTAATAAAAGGCAAACTCGCCAAAAAGCGGATCCCAGAAAATGGTGCGAATGGCTTCTAAGGGGTTGTAGCCCAGTACCATGAACAGCAGGCCGCCAGCAAACATTGTGGCGAGAATTGCGAGAAGGGGGGTGAGGTAGGCAAAGAGCTTTGAGGGCTGTGGGCGTTTTTCGAGCTTAAACATGAGCCACCTCCATTCCATGTGCGCCGCCCATCATGAGGCCGATTTCGTCAATCGTTAGGCCTTGGGTCGGGCGGGTTTCGGTGAGGCGGCCTTCGTTGAGGGCGGCGAAGTTATCGGCCACCTCCATAAGCTCGTCGAGGTCTTGGCTGATCACAATCACAGCTGTTCCGCCTGCGGCCAGATCCAGGATCGCCTGGCGAATGGCGGCAGCTGCGGAGGCGTCAACGCCCCAGGTGGGCTGGTTCACAACAAGGACATCGGGCTCCTGGAGAACCTCACGCCCGATGACGAACTTCTGCAAGTTGCCGCCCGAAAGCGAGCGCGCGGCATTGTCAGGGCCAGGCGTGCGAACGTCGAATTTTTCGATAATTTCCTCAGCAAAACTGCGGGCTTTGGCCCATTTGAGAAAGCCGCGGTTCGAAAGCTCTTTGCGTACATTCCCTGTCAGCAGTGCGTTTTCTGTCAGGCTCATGTTGGGAGCGGCTGCGTGGCCCAGGCGCTCTTCGGGGGCGGTCAGCAAGCCGCGTGTCCGCCGTGCGTTGGGCGTGAGCTGCCCGATGGATTCGCCCTTAAGTTTTACAGCATCGCGCGCGGTGCGCACTTCGCCAGACAGGGCCAGCAGAAGTTCGTCTTGTCCGTTGCCCGCGACGCCGCCAATGCCAAGCACTTCGCCGGCTCTAAGCCGCAGATGAATGTTGCGCAGCGGCGTGCCAAATGCGCTGGGTGAGGGCATGGACAGGCCTGAGAGGTCAAGCACAACCTCGCCAAGATCGGCGCCCGCGCTCTTGGGTGTTTGCAGCTCTGTGCCGACCATCAGCTCGGCCATGTCGCGCGCGCTGGTTTCGGCGGGGACGCATGTTCCGACATTCTTGCCCAATCGCAGGATTGTGGCAGCGTCACAGAGCGCGCGGATTTCTTCGAGCTTGTGAGAGATGTAGAGGATGGCGACGCCTTCGGCGGTGAGCTTGCGCAGGGTTTCAAAAAGGATCTCTACCTCTTGGGGCGTCAGCACAGACGTGGGCTCATCCATAATCAGAAGCTTTGGCTCCTGAAGCAAACAGCGAATGATTTCAACGCGTTGTCGCTCGCCTGCGGAGAGGTCGCCGACCGTGCGGTAAGGATCGAGCGGGAGGCCGTAATCCTCTGAAACGGTGCGAATTTTCTCGGCCAAGTCGCGCATGGCGGGGGGCTGTTCCATTCCCAAAGCAATGTTTTCGGCCACGTTGAGCGCGTCAAAGAGTGAAAAGTGCTGGAACACCATGGCCACGCCCGAGGCGCGGGCGGCGCGGGGCTCGGCGGGGGAAAAGGACGCCCCGTTCATCAGCATTGTGCCGCTGTCGGGCTTCACAAGGCCGTAGATCATCTTCACCAGCGTCGACTTGCCAGCGCCATTTTCTCCAAGCAAAGCATGGACTTCGCCGTGTTTTATCTCAAATGAAACGGTGTCGTTGGCCACAACTCCGGGGTAGGCCTTCGTGAGGCCTTCGATCTTTAGCAATGTCCCTGTCACGCAAGGTTCCTTTCCGGGTTTCCCCATCGGATGCGCTTTGTTTTATTGTTTTTCATCAAAGGCGGAAAGCTCGTTTCATGCAAGATTCGAATAAACCGACCACGGCTAAACACTTTCAACGGTTTGGGGGAAATCGAAAGGTTAAATCGTTAATGCGGGTGAAATAGCAGGGGGTGATATGCGTGCACAACCCGTGCACCGGGCGTGCACCGCCTGTTTGTTAATTTTTTGTGCGAAAAATGTATAACACGGCGTTCGCTGCTTCCGCAGTCGGGGGCGCTGCCCCCCTGATGTGCCGCCTGCGGCGTCTCATCATCCCCCCGNGATATTTTTGGCAAAAAGAAAGTGCGGGTCCAGACGCGCTGTGGCGCGCGCGAGAGTCTATGCGTGTCGCGNCTTGATGTCGCCAAAGGATAGTCAAAAACCAACGGAGGGGTGCTTCCCTGTTTTGCGTGGTGGATGTAGGGTCGCGCAATGAACACTTCACCACGATTCATTCACCTTCGCGTGCACTCGGAATATTCCCTTCTTGAAGGGGCTGTGCGGCTCAAGAAGCTGCCCGGGATGTGCGCGGATATGGGGATGCCCGCTGTGGCGGTCACCGACACCAACAACATGTTTTGTGCGTTGGAGTTTTCGGAGGCGGCCAAGGGCGCCGGACTTCAGCCCATCATCGGCTGTCAGGTCGATCTGGCCTATCACAAGCTTGAGCCGGGCGAGCGGCCGCGCCCGCCTGCGCCCGTGGTTTTGCTGGCGCAAAGCGAGGCGGGCTATGAGCACCTGATGAAGCTCAACTCCTGCCTTTATATCGATAAGGGCGGTGAGCTGCCGCAGGTGACGCTGGAGGAATTGCGCACCAATGCAGGTGATGTGATCTGCCTCACCGGCGGGCCGGATGGCCCTGTCGGGCGGCTCTTGCGCGCAGGGCAGACCCCTGCAGCCAAGGCGCTGATGGAAGAGCTTAAAGATATCTTTGGCGACAGGCTCTATGTGGAGCTGCAGCGCCACCCGTCGGAAGACGGCAGCCCAGCCGAGGCAGAGCGCCTCACAGAGCGCGGCTTTGTGGAAATGGCCTATGGCATGGACCTGCCGCTGGTGGCGACAAATGATGTCTATTTTCCCAAGTCGAGCATGTACGAGGCCCATGACGCGCTGATCTGTATTTCTGACGGCGCATATGTGGACCAGCAGGAAGACCGCCGCCGCCTGACGGCGCAGCATTATCTCAAGTCGCCGCAGGAAATGGCGGTCTTGTTTGCCGACCTGCCCGAAGCGCTGGACAACACCATCGAGATCGCCAAGCGCTGTGCCTTCAAGGCCTATAAGCGCGACCCGATTTTGCCGAAATTTGCGGATGACGAAGTTGTCGAGCTGCGCCGCCAAGCCAACGCTGGCTTGCAGGCGCGTCTGGCCGTGATCCCTCATGCGGTGTCTGTGGAGGAGTATCAGAAGCGCCTCGATTTCGAACTGGATATCATCGAGGGCATGGGTTTCCCCGGCTACTTCCTGATTGTTGCCGACTTTATCAAATGGGCCAAGGATCATAATATTCCTGTCGGGCCGGGCCGTGGCTCGGGCGCGGGCTCGCTTGTGGCCTATGCGCTCACGGTCACCGACCTTGACCCGTTGCGGTATTCGCTGCTGTTTGAACGGTTTCTGAACCCCGAACGTGTCAGCATGCCTGACTTTGACATCGACTTTTGTATGGACCGCCGAGAAGAGGTGATCCGTTATGTTCAGGAGAAATATGGCCGCGACAAGGTGGGGCAGATCATCACCTTCGGGGCGCTTCTGAGTAAGGCGGCTGTGCGCGACATTGGCCGTGTGCTCCAGATGCCCTATGGGCAGGTTGACCGCCTTTCCAAGATGATCCCCGTGGAAGGGGTGAAGCCTGTCAGCATCGAGAAGGCTTTGGCCGACGAGCCACGCCTGCGCGAAGAAGCCAAGAACGAGGAAGTTGTGGCGCGCTTGCTCGACTATGGTCAGCAGGTCGAGGGCCTTTTGCGCAACGCCTCGACCCACGCGGCGGGTGTTGTGATTGGCGACAGGCCGCTCGATGCGCTTGTGCCGCTGTATCAGGATCCGCGCTCGGACATGCCTGCGACGCAGTTTAACATGAAGTGGGTGGAGCAAGCGGGGCTTGTGAAGTTTGACTTCTTGGGCCTGAAAACGCTCACGGTTATTCAAAATGCGGTAGACCTTATTCACGCCGAGGGGCGCGACCTGCACCATGCCGCCGATGGCACCTTGCTCTATGAGCCGCCGGCTGGTGCGGAGAACGACATTGGCGCGATCCCGCTGGATGACGCCAAGTCTTACGAGCTTTATGCGCGCGCCAAGACTGTGGCTGTGTTTCAGGTGGAAAGCTCGGGGATGATGGATGCGCTCAAGCGCATGAAGCCGACCTGTATTGAAGACATTGTTGCGCTTGTGGCGCTCTACCGCCCCGGCCCGATGGAGAACATCCCCACCTATTGCGAGGTGAAGAACGGGCTGAAAGAGCGCGAGTCTGTGCACCCGACGATTGACTACATCCTTGAAGAAACGCAGGGCATCATCGTTTACCAAGAGCAGGTGATGCAAATCGCTCAGGTGATGGCGGGTTACTCGCTTGGCGGCGCTGATTTGTTGCGCCGTGCGATGGGTAAGAAGATTGCCGAAGAGATGGCCAAGGAGCGCCCCAAATTTGAAAAGGGCGCAATGGAAAACGGTGTCGACAAGAAGAAGGCCTCCGAGGTTTTTGACTTGCTCGAAAAGTTTGCCAACTATGGTTTCAACAAATCACACGCGGCGGCCTATGCTGTGGTCAGCTATCAGACCGCTTGGCTGAAGGCGAACCACCCTGTCGAGTTTATGGCGGGTGTGATGAACTGCGATATCCACCTGACAGACAAGCTGGCTGTGTACTTTGAAGAGGTGCGCAAGGGGCTAGACCTGAAGTGGGAGCCACCCTGTGTGAACCGCTCTGATGCGACCTTTACGGTGAAAGACCAAGTGCTGCACTATGCGCTGGGGGGCCTTAAGAACGTGGGTGTGGAGGCGATGAAGCTGATCACAGAGGCGCGGGGCGATGCGCCTTTTGTGACGCTCTTTGACTTTGCGCGCCGTGTCGACATCAAGCGTGTGGGCAAGCGCCCCTTGGAGATGCTGGCGCGGGCGGGGGCTTTTGATGTGCTCGACCGCAACAGGCGGCGGGTGTTTGACAGCCTTGAGGGTTTGATGGCCTATTCGGCGGCTGTGAACGAGCAGAAGAACAGTAATCAGGTGAGCCTGTTTGGCGAGGCGGGCGATGATCTGCCCGAGCCGCGCCTTTCGCCTGTGCAGGACTGGCTGCCTGCCGAGCGGCTGGGCGAAGAGTTCAAGGCTGTGGGCTTTTATCTCTCAGGGCATCCGCTTGATGACTATATGGCGCCGCTCAAGCGCAAGCAGGTGATCACGCTGGAAGAAGTGGAGGCGCGCGCGCAGGGCGGGCCTTTCCTTGCCAAGATGGCGGGGGTGATTGCGGGGCGTCAGGAGCGCAAGTCGGCGCGGGGCAACCGCTTTGCCTTTGTGCAGCTGTCTGATGTGAGCGGGGCCTATGAGGTGACTGTCTTTAGCGACACGCTGGAGAAAGCGCGCGAGCATCTGGAGACGGGCTCGAAAGTTGTTGTGACCTGTGAGGCAACCATGGAGAGCGACCAGCTCAAGCTTTTGGCGCGCAGCTTTGCGCCGATCGATGCCGTGGTGGCGGATGCAGGGGCGACGGGTCTGAAAGTCTTTGTGGAAGATCAGGGCGCGATTGGTGCTGTGGCCGAGGTGCTGGCCAATGCGCGCCAAGCGGCACAGGGCGCAGGCAAGGGGCCTTTGCTCTTTTGCCTGATGGACCCGAGTTTGCCGGGTGAGGTTGAGGTTGATGCGGGCCAGAGCTTCCCGATTTCGCCGCAGATCAAAGGGGCGATCAAGAGCCTGGATGGCGTGCTGGAAGTGCAGGACATCTGACACGAGCGGTTTTTCGCAGAGACACAGCCTGCAAGCATCTGGGCTAGACCGATGCGAACGCAGCTTGTATGACGCTGAAAAGTAAAGGGTTTGGCCTATGCTCCGTTGGCTTTCTGTTGTGTGTGTGCTCTCGCTTGTGGCGGGCTGCG
>P_2C_Liq_2_UnCtyDRAFT_1000445_pt1 | contig 11168 bp, 10 predicted proteins | sample Pon2CUnioCityCA_FD_10236 | JGI IMG/M metagenome (IMG submission 10236) | reverse complement strand
TTTATCAGTCTTTGTGAATGATTTAGGCGCAAGCCGTCAAATGAGCAAAGATTGATAAAACCATACTGGTGAAATCAACCACTGAGTTTATCAGTTCTTGTGAATGATTTAGGNGTAAGCCGNCANNTGAGCAAAGATTGATAAAACCATACTGGTGAAAATTCACTTTATTCCATGTCTGCCATGGCATCCAAGGCTTGCGATAAACGAGATACTGCGATGACTTTTAACCCTTTTATGGCGGTTTTTGGAGCGTTCGATTTTGGCACTATCGCCATATTAAAACCGTGTTTTGCAGCTTCACTTAAGCGTTCAATACCATTAGGCACTGGGCGGATTTCTCCGGATAAGCCGACTTCACCAAAGGCGATGAGTTTTTGTGGTAAGGCTTTATTTCGAAAGCTCGATACCATGGAAAGTAATAGGGCAAGATCAGCACTGGTCTCGGCGACTTTAACGCCACCGACAACATTGGCAAAAACGTCTTGATCGTTCATTTGTACATTACCATGACGATGTAATACAGCTAATAACATAGCCATTCGGTTTTGTTCCAAACCAACGGCAATGCGTTTAGGGTTATGGGTTTGGGTGTAATCCACTAAAGCTTGAATTTCGACAAGCAAGGGGCGCGTGCCTTCCCAAACGACCATGACGATACTGCCAGGAGATTGTTGTTCATCACGCGACAAAAATATTGCCGATGGATTAGAGACTTCCTTTAAGCCTTTTTCGGTCATAGCAAAAACGCCAAGCTCGTTCACTGCACCAAATCGGTTTTTATGACTGCGTAAGGTACGAAAACGACCATCGGCATCGCCATCAAGCATCATAGAACAATCAATACAATGCTCTAGCACTTTAGGACCCGCTAAACTACCGTCTTTGGTGACGTGTCCAACCAAAAACATAGCAATATGGTTCTGTTTGGCAAAGCGCGTTAAATATGCAGCGCTTTCTCTCACCTGAGAAACACTGCCAGGTGCAGATGTTACATCTACTACATGCATCACTTGAATCGAATCAATGACCATGACATCAGGCTTATGCGTCAGGGCCAAATCACAAATGGCTTCCACATTGGTTTCAGCCAATAACTGTANGCGGTCATTTGCCAAACCCAAGCGTTGCGCACGCATGGCGACCTGTTGTAGTGATTCCTCACCGGTGATGTATAAAACACTTTTACCTTCGGCTAGGTGACACATGACTTGGAGTAATAAGGTCGATTTACCCGCACCTGGAGAACCACCAATTAGGACNGCACTCCCAGGTACAATACCACCACCCAAGACGCGGTCCATTTCTTTAAAACCAGACGTGAATCGCGGTAACGCTTGTAAATCAATACTCGATAAGGTTTCAATCTGGGCAGTGGTTTGCCCAGCATAACCGCTTAAATTACGTACTGCGGGGGATGAGGACTGGCTAACAACAAATTCAGATAAGGTATTCCAAGCTTTACAGTCATTACACTGTCCCTGCCAACGCGGGTGGTCAGAGCCACAATCACTGCATACAAAACTGGTCTTTTTCTTCGCCATTTTTACTTCAACCTTGTAAAGCAAATAAGGTATTTTCTAGGCCACCGAATCGAATCGCTGCAGTGGCTTTCTCTTGAACCAGAGGTTTCGCATGGTATGCCATGCCCAAATTAGCATGAGCCATCATTACTAAGTCATTGGCTCCATCACCTAAAGCAATCGTTTGTCCTGCTGGAATTTGTCGTTCTGCTACTAATCGATTTAATGTATCGGCTTTGGTCTGAGCGTCGCTGATTGAACCATTAATCGTTCCGGTCAATACACCATTTGCTTGACCTAATTCATTAGCAACAACCATATCTAATCCCAAGCGAGCTTGTAGATACTCTGCAAAATAGGTAAAACCACCTGAGGCAATTGCTAAAGTCCAGTCATTTTCTTTTAGGTGATGCAGCAAAGTATGGATCCCCGGCATCAGTGGAATACTATCTCTAATTTGCTCTAGGTTTTTGATATCAATACCTGCTAAACACTGCACACGTTGTAGTAAGCTCTCGGCAAAATCAAGTTTCCCTTGCATGGCTAATTCTGTCACAGCGCTGACTTCTTCGCCTTTACCACACAGCTTTGCAATCTCATCAATACACTCAATTTGAATCACCGTTGAATCCATATCCATCACCAAAACCCCTGGCTGGGTAAGTTTAGGTTGTTCTTGTTGAGCAAAAATCTCTACATGAAATTGGTCAGAAAGTTGTGTCACCAATACATGGTTAGGTAGTTCATTCACCGCGATACAAATCGCAGTGGCTGCCAGATGCTCACTCAGCCCATGGACATATATCTGCTGACAGGTCACTTCTTGTGATAAAGCAGTGACAATAGATTCAATAATATGTGCATTGGGATTATCAGTAACCACTGTCACTACTGGCATAGCGCAAGTTGGACCTTGAGTACCAGACCAGAGTTGCGTCTTAAAAGTATAAGTATGGAATGCATGTTGTTGCATGTAAGAGATAAAATCAGTATGAGAATAACGCGCATTACCCGAAAAAGAATGAGTCATGATAAACCTTTAAATATAACAAAAACGCAAGTACTGCTTGGCAAAGAGACCGACTTGTTCTAATGTGTTAAGTGTACCTAATTTATTAGATAAAGCTATGTATCGCTTATTGTTTCGCTCTATTTTTATTATTTTAACTCTCATTGCCATCGTGTTTTTATGGCATACCCAAACGCGAGTTATTGAAAATCAATATATCCAATACACTCAACAACTTGGCGAGCGAATCAGTAACATATCTGCAGGTACACTCAGCCCATGGTTAATCAAAAACATCAATAAACAAAAGTCTAATGAAGCACAACTTCAAGAAACTTTAGAGAACTATCTAAGTATGGGGGACTTTAAGGGTATTCGTTTATTTGACCGTTTCGGTGTTACCTTAGCATCGGTTGGTGAGTACCCCGATATACAAGAGCTTGTTTTNGCTGAAACTGGTCCGNATACCGTTTATGTTGCACCTATTGCACATAATGATGAAACGATTGGATATATTCGCTTTGTAATAAAGGACGACATCTTGAACCAAACAATGCTGGATATTGGTAAGAGACAAAATTTATTAATTGCTTGTGCGCTCTTGATCGGAATAATTTTAGGTATTTTGTCTATGCGCTTATATTATTTAAATGCCAGAAGACTCTACAAGAAACTCCAAAAAAAAGAATCTTAAAACGTATAAAAGAGCCCATTTTTTTATACTCTATATTTGAGTCAATTCGTCTGTGCAAACTATAATCAGATAGATTACATACTAAGATACTGTATAAAGTTATTTATATTATCTTATGCTGGGGGACTAATGAAAACACCGAACGGACATTATGGTAGGTTTGTTCTATCACCTCCGACTCTTTCACCGCAAATAGTTCAGCTAAAACCGTGACTACACCAGTGATATAAGCTGGTTCATTACGTTGACCTTGACGACCACACATTGGCATATCAGGACTATCGGTTTCTAACACGCAATGTTCCAACCCCACCTCTAATATTGCTTTTCGAGTCTTACTACCTCTTGGATAAGTAATGGTTCCACCAATACCGAGTTTGAAGCCTAATTCGATATATTGCCGCGCAACCAACGCATTGCCTGAAAAAGCATGAATGATACCGCCTTGGGTAAATTTAGCTTGTTTCAGCAAACCCAATAAACGGTCATGAGATTTACGGTGATGTATGATGACAGGAAGATTATGGTGTTTAGCAAGTTTAAGCTGTTGTACAAAAATGCTTTCTTGGTGTTTAAGAGGGATATCAACCGCTCTATCTACACCAATCTCACCAACACCAACAAACTGTGTGCGCAAATCACTAGACAGTGTTTCTTGGATAGTTTTATCTAACTCAGAGATGAGTTGTGCTACCGAAAATTTGGCCAGTAAAGGCTTGAGGAAGAAAGGATGGAAACCCAAGGTAAAACGGATCTGAGGATACTCTTGGGCTAATTCAAATTGTCTTTGCCAATGCTCAGGGTCAATAGCTGGGATTATGAATTCGTCAACGCCAGCAGTATTTGCGCGATTAAGTACTGCATCAATATCTACATCAAAAACGGCTAAATCAAGGTGGCAATGAGTATCAATTATCATGCTTTATTCCACCCTACTTTAACGTTAGTCAATGGTATTCGTTAGGGGTTTAAACGCTGTATTTTCCATGCACTTGAGTCTGTCTTGGTAAACTCAAACCGATCATGTAAACGGTGCTCGCCACCCTGCCAGAATTCAATTTGCTCAGGCTTCACTAAATATCCACCCCAAAAATCAGGTAAAGGCACCTCGCCTTCTGCGAATTTTTCTTTCAATTGACGCCACTGTGTCAACAGCATTTGGCGATTACTAATTGGCTTAGATTGCTTGGACGCTAATGCACCAATTTGTGAATCTTTGGGGCGCGAAAAGAAATACTTAGCCACTGCAGCACGAGATAAAGGCTCTGCCTCCCCACAAATGCGCACCTGACGCTCCAACATATGCCATGGGAAATGTAAGGAAACTTTCGGATTTTGTGATAATTCAGATGCTTTGCGGCTACCTAAATTTGTATAAAACACAAAGCCGTCCTCAGAGAAATCTTTGAGTAATACAATACGCTGACTTGGCTGACCNGANCTGTCAACGGTTGCNACGGTCATCGCNTTTGGATCGGGGATGCCAGATTCGATTGCNTTATCTAACCATTGCTTAAANAGCACGAGAGGATCTTGTTCAAGATCTTGNTCTTCCAAAGAACCCATCGTGTATTCACGACGATATTGATTAAATGTGCTCATAAAAACCTCAAAATTAAAATCAGCTGACATGCTTGGCATTGATAAGACAATGCATCTAAAAAGCTATTAATACGACCGATGGTATAAATAGCTCACTGCTTTTATTGATTATCGTAACCTAAACTACGCAAAGCGCGTTCGTCATCTGCCCAACCAGATTTCACTTTGACCCACAACTCTAAGAATACTTTATTTTGAAACAGCTCTTCTAAGTCTTTGCGCGCGTCAGATCCCATTGTTTTGAGGTGCGAGCCTTGCTTGCCAATGACCATCCGCTTTTGCGTCTCACGTTCAACGAGAATCAGACCATTGATCCGATATACACCATTTTCAGTCATCTTAAACTGTTCAATCTCAACAGTAACCGAATAAGGAAGTTCATCACCGGTATAACGCATCAGTTTTTCACGGATAATTTCTGCAGCCATGAAACGACTAGAACGATCGGTAATATACTCTTCTGGAAAATAGAACTCACTCGGCGGCAATTGTTCCATCACCATGTCACGCAACTCTGAAATATATTTGTTTTGCTTTGCACTAACCGGAATGACGTGAGCAAAGTCATGCTGCTCATGTAACCACTGCAGATGGGTCATCAACGCATTTTTATCTTCGACCTTATCTGTCTTGTTCACAATTAACCAAACCGGTAAGCGAGAATGCTTAATTTTTTCTAGTACCATTTTATCGTCTTCGTTGAAGCGCGTACCTTCAACGACAAATAAAACCAATGACACTTCACCTAATGAACTGGACGCTGCACGATTCATATAACGATTAATGGCTCGTTTCTCATCGCTATGCAATCCGGGTGTATCAACGTAAACCGCTTGGCGGTCATCAAGTGTATCGATACCCATAATACGGTGCCGAGTGGTCTGTGGTTTACGTGAAGTAATACTGACTTTTTGGCCAATAATTTCATTTAATATTGTAGATTTACCTACATTAGGACGGCCGACGATCGCGACCATACCACAATAGGTATTAACTTCAGGAAGATCATGCATGTTGTATTTTCTCTAACATTACGCGCGCAGCTTCTTGCTCCGCTTTACGACGACTATTACCATTGCCGGTAATCGCCTCAGGGAAAGCATCACTTTTACAGGAAACTGTAAAAGTTTGGTCATGATCTTTGCCACTAATATTTGTCACTTCGTATTCAGGAAGGGGATATTTGCGACCTTGCAAATACTCTTGTAATCGGGTCTTAGCATCTTTAGGATGCTCATTTGGGTCGAGCGCTGCAATACGTGAAGCGAACCAACGCATAATAAAATCACGACATGTTTCAATATCAGCGTCTTCGTACATTGCGCCAATTAAAGACTCTACTGCGTCCTCTAAAATGGATTCACGACGCTGACCGCCACTTTTAAGCTCGCCAGGTCCAAGTTTTAGATAACTACCGAGATCATGCTCTGCAGCGATTTTGGCTAAGGTCACACCCTTCACTAGGGTAGAGCGCATCCGTGTGAGTTTACCTTCTGATAAATCAGGAAAACGCTCAAACAAATATTCTGCAATCACTAAACCTAGTACCGCATCGCCCAAAAACTCTAGGCGCTCATTGTGTTTCTTATTTGCAGATTTATGAGTTAACGCTTGCTGTAATAAGGCTTTATCAGAAAAAACATAACCCAATTTTTTTTCTAAGATATCAAGTGGTTCAAAGCCTTTCCCATTAGCCATACTGTTTTTAGCTGACTTGTTGTTACCTATTCGGCTCACTGCAAACCGCCTATGCGGTTAAAACGAATGCCCGTAGGAAACCAACTAGGTAAAAAACTATCAGAGCCACGTTCAAATTCAAAACTGATCCAGATAGCTGTTGCTTTACCAACCAAGTGTTCATCAGAAACAAAGCCCCAAAAACGACTATCACGACTGTTATCACGATTATCACCTAGGACAAAATAAGAATTTTGCGGTACGACCCATTCATCCATAGCGGTACCAGGTTGACGATAAAACTGTGACGGCGAAGCAGCTAAAATTGGGTGTTGTAGGATTTCATGCTCCGCTTCACCTAACTGTTCAACAAAGCGATTCAATGGCACCATATTTTGTACAAATTCATCATTATCAACTTGTTGCATTGGTACAATGTATGGTTTTGCACAATCTTGGCCGCTAGGACAAGCAGGAACTACTGTAATTTGTTTCTGACGATAAAAAATCCGGTCTCCAGGTAATCCAACCACACGCTTTATATAATCAAGTTGTGGCTCTGGTGGGTATTTAAATACCACAATATCGCCACGCTCAGGTGACCCCATATCCCAAAATTTGGTGCGAGTCACAGGATCTTTTAAGCCGTAAGTGTATTTCTCAACCAAGATAAAATCCCCTACTAAAAGGGTTGGCATCATAGAGCCTGAAGGGATTTGAAAGGGTTCATACAGGAACGAACGCAACACCATAATAAAAGCGACAACAGGAAAGATTTGCTGGGCGGTGTCAACTAAATAAGGAAGCTCTGCATCCCCAGATTTCCCGCCATTTACCAGCGAATTCTCTCTGCGTTTTGGCGCAAAAAAGAGACTATCTATTAACCAAATCAATCCTGATACGACAGTTAATATCACCAAAAAGATAGAGAAGGTTTGTGCCATTATTTACCTACCTTTAGAACGGCTAAGAATGCGTCTTGCGGTAATTCGACGTTACCCACAGACTTCATACGTTTCTTACCATCTTTTTGCTTCTGTAACAGTTTTTTCTTACGACTGATATCACCACCATAACATTTTGCGATAACGTTTTTACGTAACTGTTTCACTGTGCTGCGTGCAACAACATGGTTACCAATGGCTGCCTGAATGGCAATATCAAACATTTGGCGTGGGATCAGTTCTTTTAACTTCTCCACTAATTCACGTCCGCGATACTGTGCATTTTCTTTGTGCGTAATAATCGCCAAAGCATCAACACGCTCTTGGTTGATTAAAATATCAAGACGGCACATATCGGCAGTATTGAACTTCTTAAAATTGTAGTCCAAAGAGGCAAAACCACGACTCGTTGACTTCAGACGGTCAAAGAAATCTAACACAACTTCAGCCATAGGTAGCTCATAAGTCACTGCAACCTGCTTGCCATGATAAGCCATGTTAGTTTGCACACCACGTTTTTCAATACACAGCGTAATAACATTACCTAAGAACTCTGAAGGTACTAAAATATTCGCTTCAACAATCGGCTCACGCAACTCTTCAATATCATTAACTGGTGGTAATTTCGATGGGTTATCAACGTAAAGCGTTTCACCCTTCGTTGTCAGGATCTCATAGACCACAGTCGGCGCTGTCGTGATTAAATCAAGGTCGTACTCACGCTCTAAACGCTCTTGAATGATTTCCATGTGCAGCATGCCCAAGAAACCAATACGGAAGCCAAAACCCAAAGCCGACGAGCTTTCCGGCTCATAAAATAAAGAAGCGTCATTCAGGCTTAATTTAGAAAGTGCATCACGAAAATCTTCGTAATCATCTGAGCTTACTGGGAACAAGCCAGCGTAAACCTGTGGCTTCACTTTTTTGAATCCTGGTAACATTTCTTCGGCGGGATCACTAGCTAGTGTAATCGTATCACCTACAGGTGCACCGTGGATCTCTTTGATACCAGCAATAACATAACCTACCTCACCACTGCGAATAACGCCTGTTTTGGTCTGTTTTGGCGTAAATATACCTACGTTATCAGCAAGGTGTGTGGTGCCATTTGACATGATTTTGATTTTGTCTTTGGCCTTTAATTCACCGTCGATGACTCGCACCAAAGATACAACCCCTTGGTAGTTATCAAACCATGAATCAATAATTAACGCTTTCAGAGGTGCATCTGGATCGCCCTCTGGTGGTGGTACTTTATCCACGATCTCTTCTAACACTTCTTTGATACCCACACCCGTTTTTGCTGAACAACGCACGGCGTCTAGGGCATCAATACCTACAATGTCTTCGATCTCTTCAGCAACGCGTAAAGGATCTGCTTGTGGTAAGTCAATCTTGTTCAAGATAGGAACAACTTCCATATCCATTTCGATTGCAGTATAGCAGTTAGCTAGGGTTTGCGCTTCCACGCCTTGTCCTGCATCGACAACTAGAAGTGCACCTTCACAGGCGGCTAATGAACGAGATACTTCATAGGTAAAGTCAACGTGTCCTGGAGTATCGATAAAGTTCAACTGATACGTTTCACCGTTATTAGCCGTATAGTTTAAAGTAACACTTTGTGCTTTGATCGTAATACCACGTTCTCTTTCAATATCCATTGAATCAAGGACCTGAGCGGCCATTTCACGCTCAGTTAGACCACCACAATCTTGGATCAAACGATCTGATAACGTCGATTTGCCGTGGTCAATATGGGCAATGATACTAAAGTTTCGAATATGAGAATGCTGCATAGGTTGTAATGCCACCTTTAAATACAAGACTGAATGAAATCGTTTATTACTATGTAGTTTGCGCCTTCTTTGTAAACACGTAACACAGCAGTTTTATGAGCAGAATAATCAGTCATGTAAACGATTCTAAAATTTTTATTATTTTACCGCCTTTCCCAGATAAAAGCGATATTTACTGAGACTTTGGCGCTATTGCATGCACCTTTATGACTTGTGACTGTGTTGCAGATTGTACAGGAAGGATATGACACAGATTAGGTGCGAACTCATTGTGCTGTTTTTTTGTTTGACGACTGACCCAAATCAATACGCCTAGCGTGCTCATTACAGCTCCCAATAAGTGGATTAACTCATGGTCGAATAAGGTATCTCGCAAAGCCCATTGTGCCACCATAAATGTACCAATGAAGCTTAACAAAGGCAGGACATAAACCATAAAAGATGCTTTTAACAAGGTATCTTCACGGATCCCTAAAGCGACGGATTGACCAACTTGAACGTCTTGGTCAGTGGTAAAATACAAAGCTTCACTATTAGGCGTAAAATGTTCTGCAATTACACTTGTACTACATGATTTTTTTGCACTACAACTGCCACAAGTAGTCTTAACCGATGTTTGCACTGCAATGCCTGTTTGTCCATCAGGAAGCGTTTTTAGTGCTGTAATTATACCGCGTTCTTCAATCATAACATTTCCCGCTTAAGAGCTACTTAACGCTATCATTTCCATGATTTTATTCGCTGTCGGTGCTGGAATTTTACCCACTACCGTTAACTGCAAACCATCTCTGACACGCGATAGAAATGTCTCTGATTGATTGCGAATAAGTACATCATCTTGGGGTACGGAACCGGCTTTTTGAAGATATATCGACACATCCACTATGCCATCTGAAAGCAATTTATATTCAACTAACTCGCCTGTAATCGCCAGACGATGTATATCACGCTTCACCTCAATCATACCAACCGGTAGAGAAGTAATCGACCATTTGAGAGCAAATTCTTTAGGGGGATTAATATGTCTAACTTGAGGCAACTCTTTAACTTCTAACTTTAAGAAATCAGGATGCACTGTGTCGGTGATGACTAAATTAGTGACTTGGACTTGTTCTAAAATATCACCTTTTAATGTCAGGGTGTTTAGTTTTAATGGTAAATACGTTTGACTATCCACCCAAAGCGCATAACTGTAGCGGCTACCATCTTTACTCAACACCCGAAAATGTAATGCCGCTTTTCCAGTCACTCGACTTTTTCCGACCAAAACAACATCGTAAGCAGCAAAAATAGCTTCTGGGTTTCGAATTAGATTATGTGGAATTGGTCCATATATATGCGATTGTTGCAAGGCAAATGCAGGTTTATCTGCCTCAAAAAAACTCACCTTATTACCAACACGAACAACTTGCGCGCCAGGTCCGTTCAAGCTATTTAAATATTCAACAGTGGTATTGGCTTTGTCTTTTGCTTCAAGTTTGTTTTGTATATCAGCTGATGGAGTAGGAGTTTTTGGGCTGCCACTAGATACTAACACCGCTGTCTCAGGCATATTACCATGGCGCCATATAAAAGGAATGGGTTCACTACCTGGACGAAACACTACCAAAGAGGCTTCGTAATTAAGCGTGTTTACGGCCTGAGAAACTTTGAGTAATACATCTTGAGCTGTTACCTCAACAACTGCGGGTGCATTGACAACATTCCTTGCACTATCAAGGGTTGGTAGATTGTTCACCGTAGGTACATTATTTAGTTTTGATGCATTAGTATCTTGAGCTGAATTAGCTATTGGGCTATTGGACGTAACGTCATTGTCAGCAAAGCGTGCCGAGTGAGCATAAGAGGTAGAAATGCCTGCTGAAAAATAAAGCCCACAAACAAAAACGGCCTGTAATAGGCCGCTAACAAAAGTGCGTAAAC
>P_2C_Liq_2_UnCtyDRAFT_1000439_pt1 | contig 11214 bp, 11 predicted proteins | sample Pon2CUnioCityCA_FD_10236 | JGI IMG/M metagenome (IMG submission 10236) | reverse complement strand
CCCGCACAAGCCGTTTCCTTCACCGTCGATAACATCAGCGGCACCTGGGACAATATCCAAGGAACCTCTACCTTCAATGGAACCGGAACCAATCAGGTTCGTTGGGGTTCTCCAGCCACCACTGCTGGTCAAAGTGGTTTCGACTTCAACAGTGCTTCAAACTCGTTATCTATATCGAGTGGTAGTAACTTTGTCATTGGCGAACTCACTCATTTGAATTTCCCGGTTTGGGGAGGAACGGCCGCATCAGGAGCAGATTTACAACTGTCAATGGCAATTGATGGAGTTACCCAGGGTTTCGACTATAGTTTCACTATTGATGAAACGACAAATTCTGCTGGAATCTGTCCTGAGTTCCAAATTAGCGGTACTCCCTGTGATGACAAGATTGACTTTACCAGTGCCTTCAGCAGCAAAACCTTTTTGAAAGATGGTTTTAACTATAGTTTGGAATTGCTGGGCTTTAGTAGCACAACGGATGGACTGTCTCCCGTGTCGTCGTTTATTACGGAAGAGCATAAAGCGTCTTCTGCCTTTTTAGTGGCACGGTTTGTCAAAGATGATAGTGATGTCTCGGTTCCTGAGCCGACTTCAGCAGCGGCTCTCCTGTTAATTGGTCTTGTGTCTACTCGGATTCGACGCCGACAAGCCTAAACTTGCTAAATCCAGCTTGAGAGACGGGGAGTCATAGAGTGCATTAGTTGGGAATCATGGAACTGAGTCCGTCAATTCCAAGGCTCGACATAACGCAAACAATTGAGCCAGAGTGGCGGTAGGATGTGTTCCGGCTTCAGTCAATTCTTGAAGTTTGGCAACAAGATTAAGTGAGCCGGAACGCATCAATTTGAGAAGCCGACGACAAATACCAGGATCAATTGATGATCCTGGCCAGATTATGGCCTTGGTGCGTTGCGGCAGTTTGTAGATTTTCGTCTTAATTTCACATGGGTTTGAGCCGCAACACACCCTACCGTAACGAGGTTATGATCTCAAGTAGGGACGTGCGTATTTTTCGCCCCGACAACCTTCTACAATGTTCTACCATGATCGCCATTCCGCACTTCATCTCTCCCCAAGATTACCTCGACCTCGATCGCCAAAACCCCATCCGCCACGAATACCGCCAGGGACTCGTCTACGCCATGACTGGCAGTGGCGACGCTCACTCGCGGATTACAATCAACCTCCTCAGTCTCCTCAACCTATACCTCGACGAGACACCCTGTCGCCTTTACAACGGTGATGTCAAAGTTAACTACCAAGAGGACTTTTATTACTACCCCGATGCCTTCGTCACCTGCGATGAACGCGATCGTCAAGACCGCTTCATCAAACGCTACCCCAAACTGATCGCTGAAGTCCTTTCAACCAGTACCGAAGCCTTCGATCGCGACCTGAAATTTCGCGATTACCAAAAACTTGACAGCCTCGAAGAATACCTCCTCATTTCCCAAGACTCCCAGTGCGTCGAAGTCCGTCGCCGCATGACTGATAACACCTGGGAGACGACCATTTATGAAACAGGCGATCGCATCCCCCTCACCAGTCTCGCCCTCGAATTTCCCATTGAGAGACTCTATCGCGGCCTTGACTAACGTCAGTGCGCGATACATAAACGAAACGAGAAGCCAGCTAACGTACAACGAGAAAAGACCGACGAAACAAGACCCTCAAACCTGCGCCGTCTCTTGCCAACCCTGAGTTTCCACCGACTCCGGTCCCTCACCGCGAACCGCGCGGAACATCCCAAACCGACATAACCCCGCCCCAAATGCTAACCGCATCAATAATAGAGTGGGCACTTCCCGAACCGACTTGAGAAACCCCGAAATCCCGAACTGCATCCAACCCTGGGGCCGGACAATTCCCTCGCGAATCGAATCAATCCAGGAGGGGAGCGTTTCTTGAGTCCAATCCGCCGTCATCACCTCACCCTCAACAAATCCCGTCTCTTGCAACAGTTCCGCAAAGCCTTCAATACTCGAAAATGCCGGATGAGACCATTGATCCAACAATTGTCGCATCACCGGGCGTTCCCAAAAATTCAAGGGAACTTCCCGGTCATCCCGCTGATTCCAATCGGCCATCACTAACCGACCCCCTGGCTTCACCACCCGCATCAATTCGCGGGCAAATACCGCCTTATCGGGCATATGCGGCCCCGCTTCAATGGACCACACCACATCAAAACTACCATCGGGAAACGAGAGATTCATGGCATCATCCACCGCAAACCGGGCATCAACACCCTCGGGGGTTAACTCCCCGGCCCGTTGCACCTGTTGGGGGCTGATGGTAATCCCAGTCACCGAAAAGCCGTAGTCTTTGGCGAGAATACGGCTACTGCCACCAATCCCACACCCGACGTCTAACACCGTTGTTCCGGGGGGAAGTTTATCTAAACCACCCCAGCGGACCATTTCATGGACAAAATCCGACTTGGCTTGCAGGAAATCTTTAGACTCTGGCGGGGAACCGTAATGGCCTAAATGGATATGTTCGCCCCAGTAGTATTCCAGGATGCCGTCTTGGGTCCATTCGTCGTAGGCGTTGGCGACGGTATCAGAGGATTGGTATTTGCGGGCGGCGTTGAAATAGGCAATCAGACCGATCGCCGCGATCGCAACTAAGACTAAGATAAAGGTCGGCGTCATAGCAATTTAGATGACAGTTTAGGCAACTCTTAGAAGGAAATCGTCAGATATTGGTTCTGAAATTTAGCGCCTTTAACGGGTTTTCCTTGCAAGGCGGGGGGAAGATAGATGTTATGCCGTTGTTCTCCGGCTTCGACGGTGACTTCTGGCCCCGACTGGATGAGTTTGACGTCTTGTTTACTAAATCCCGGCAAGAACAGACGCACCGATTGGGCGGCGCTGTCTACCTCCATCGGTTTAGGGGCGCTGGCAATTTGACGGTTGAAGTTGGGTAACGCCTCTATCAGTGGCTGCCAATCGTCCCCAGATTTGGCAGGAATGGTTGTGACGGGGAGGGGGTCAAACTCAGCACCGATCGCCCCACCATTGCCCCGATTCACTAGCACTCCGCCCACGGTTAAGCCAATCTGTTGCGCTTCTCCCCAACGGTATTTAGCCACCGCCAGGGAGGCCGCGTCATCTCCGCTAACCAGATAGGCGGCGATATGAGTAGGATCGCTCAGGGCCGATTTGCCTTCATTGAGAAATTCATCGACGCGATCGCCACTAAATTCCGTCCTACTCCAGTCTACATTCAAGACAGCCCCACTCATCGGCTGCCAAAACGGGGACAAGGCCCGCACAATATCCGAACCATCGAGAACCTGCTTAAAACGGCGTAGATACCAACCGCCAATTTCAGCAATGCCTAACATTCTCAAGGTCTCACGATCGCCGGTTCCATCATAAACAATCACATCATACTCACCACTGCGATCGTACTCCCGCACCGCATTGAGGGCAAAAGCCGCATCCATCCCCGGCAACACCGCCAACTCCTGGCCATAGATTTCCTTAAAAAAGGGAGTTTTCAGATATTGGGCTTCGAGTTTTTTCACCTGTTCCCAGCCCTGAGCGAGAAGATGAGGCGTATCAAACTGAACAACCTTCAGATTAGCCGCAATCTCCGTCGGTTCCGAAGTGATTGATAGCCCCAACAACAGGGAAAATTCCGGACCCGATCCTTGACTGGCCAAGAGAACCCGTTTCCCTTGGCTGGCCTGTTGCTTGGCCGTGGCGATCGCCAATGTGGTGCGCCCCGTACCACCTTTTCCTAAAAATGTCAATATCTGGGTCATTGAACCATGGACAATCAAAAATGGACAATGAAGACTACAAATTCAACGAAATAATCGTTATTTGAAGCGTTTAATACGTCTTATCTCATCTGGCAATTATCAAAAATCAAGAGTGGGAGAGTGACCCGGTTGGGATCTCCCACCCTAGGGGAGTGCCGAGTTAAGCCAGCAGTTCCAGTTCGTCTTCAAAGAACCAGGTGGAAAAGCCACCCTCAAACTGAACCACCGCCCCGATACCGCTACCATCAACCATCTTGTAATCGGAAATGGTACCGACGGGGTTTTGCTTAATTTTGCTGACCACATCATCGGAGACGCGATCGCGAATGCGGCGGACTTTAACTTTTTGACCTACTTCCATCTCAAGCTGAATCACAGTGTTTGGCTTAGACCACCCAATCAGTGTATCAGGGTTTCGTCGCGACATTTCCCACTCAAGCCGATTCAGAATAATCAGCCAGGGCCAACACATAAATAGCATGGGCCACCAGAACCGCGCCCCAGGTTCCCGTCATCGGGATTAACCAGGGGGCATCCCATCGGTAGAGAATAGCAAAAAACCAAGCCCCCGAGTTAATCGCCGAGAAGAAGGCGAGATGGAACGCTAAGTTAATGCGATCGCCCAAACGACGATACTCAGGATCATTGCGATCGGGTTTTCGAGACCATTTAGGAGGCATACAATTAAAACAACCGGGTCCAAAACCGGGCTGAATGACAAATCAATAGGTCAAGTGTAGTTAACAATCTGCGCAAATTCTAGGGATATCGAGTCAACCAACCCCGAACTTTGCTGATACAATAAAAATCAGACTGAGGGGTATTACCCCTCACCCCCAAACCCCAACCTTGTCCAACCTTATCGACAAGGGACCCATGCGTCCAGCCGCCCGAGTTCCTTGTCCCAGAATCCATCATGTCATCTGTACCGGCTCAATCGTGGGATACCCTAAGAACTGTAGCTCGGTCAACAGAGGTTGATCGTCCCATGTACAACCGCCCCAACGTTGTGAAAAGCATCATTGCCGCTGTTGAGCGTGACGACTCCCAAACCTGGGACAGTTCCGCCCAGGAATTTCCCCCTTGCGTCCGCCTCGACTTCGAAGGACTGACCCGTTTTGAGGTCGTCAGCGACCAGTATAAACGTTGGGGCGTTCGCTTCGACAATGCCATTGCCGTCACCCCATCCAACCCAGCCTATCCCACCCATTCGGGCGATATTGTTCTGATGGCCGCCCCCAAAAGTGGCTTTCTCGAACTCACCTTTGAGCGGCCCGTACAATTCGTCTCCGGGTACGTCACCAGTTCTCGCTTCACCGCCATGTCCGCCTACAACCACCTCGGACAAACCATCACTCGGGCCGAACTTCCAGCAGCGAACCTGGCCAACTCCGACTCCGCCGTCGAACCCAACCAACAACTCATCGTGCGATCGCCCGACATTCACCGCGTCACCTTCTACGCCTTTGACGGTGAACTCGTCGTCGATGACATTAGTTTCGGATATTAGCTTCGGATATTAACTTCAGACACCAGACAGACCCCCTACCCCACATCAAATCACCCAGATCCAACTGAGGCCAACAGGTCCCCCCGAATGTGATAAATTGGTCACAACTTGCATTCTATGCACCCGTCCCACCGACATCAGTACCGATATCAGTACCGACCTAAGTACCGTGGCCTCAGCTTCTCACCCCCACTCTCGCTTCAAAGCCCCCAGAGCCGCCTTTCGCCGCTCTCGTCAGTTCCGGTTGCTCTCAAACCTGAAACGACCCCAGCTGCAACGGGAAACCCTCGCCTGGGGAATTGCTGCGGCCCTCGGTGGAACAATGCTCCTCTGGAACTGGAAACTCTTTTTCGCCACTGGAACCGGCATGAGTGCCACCCTAGGAGTCTACCTCCTCGTGCAATCCAAGTGGCGACTGCGTTGGGCTGACCTTCGCCGTTGGTTCTCCGGGTCTCAACGGCCCATCGTGCTCGCCGCCGTCACCGGAGGACTGGCCACCGTCTCAACCTACATGGCCACCGCCATTTGGGTCACTTCCGACAATCGCTGGATGGCCAGCGGCTTTATCCTCGAAGGACTGGCCACCCTAGCCATATTAGGATTATTGGCCTGGCAAACCCTACATCGAGTGTTGGGACGAGATGACGTCGATCTCAACGGAATGCTGAGCCAACTGAGCCAAGATGACCCCCTCAAACAAGTCATGGCTCTGCGTCAACTCGAACGGTGGATTCTCAGAGAACTCCTAGATGAACAAGAACAACAGACTATTCTCGATTGTTGCCAGGTCTTACTGACTCGAGACCTCGACCCCGTTGTTCGGGAAGCGGCCCTAGCTTTGCTGGCCAGTCAATCGACCCAGGAGTCCTTAAGCCTCGTTTCACCGGGATTAAACCTCAGAGTTGCCCGCAAAACAGCGAAACAGCGATAAGCTTAAGCTTGTCACCCGCATCTGGGTTAAAGGGGTTTGACACATTGAGCCGCCTGAATCCACCCCACCACATCGCCACGAGATGGACACCCCGTCGTCTGGCGTGTCGCTGAGACGCACAGACGCATCAACTGAGGATAAAACCGTTGAATCTGAGTTTGTCCGAGTTGTTGAGGAGAGACCACACCACAGTGAAGCACTAACCCACAATACTGATATCCCACCCCAGGAATCCGCGCCAAATCAGCTAAAACCGCCCATTTCTTAACATGATGGGCTGAAATTTTCAGTTTCGCGGCCAACTCTTCGATCCCTTGGGGTTTGCGGGTTTGATTCAGGAGTTGATACGTAGTTTTAATCCCACAAGATCCAAGGCGATCGCACTCAGCGGCCTTAAGTCCCGGAATTTTGGCGATCGCCCAGTTTCCAGACGACGGTGAATCAGTTGACCTCATACGAACCATAACGCTACACGTAAACAATATAGATCTCGATCTCGGCTGATTTCGACGTGAACGACTCACGCCAAATATAGATAAAATGGGACTGTTTCGGGGACAATGACTGAGACGATCCGAATTAAGTGTCAAATCTACCGAACGGCGATCGCCAAGTCCCATCCCTAGGGACCCTATGCTTTTTCCCTGCGATCGACTTAGCCCTCAGTGTACACCACCCTAGGGGGCGCAACGAGCAACAACAAGGAAATCTCGGCCGAAGCGATCGCGCCCATTCCCCAGCCTGAGATTCTGACTCCCTAACCCATAACAGAAACTAAACCCCTATTAAACTTGCGTATTCACGGATCTAACCAATACTATCAGCAGCTTCTATCCCAGCATTAGCCTGAAACCACAGACCCGAAACATCCTAAACTTGAAAATTTATAAACGACTATGGTTAACCCAGCCAGCAATCGAGAGAATTCCAATTCCCCCAAAAACGCCAAATCCAGCAGCCATCGACAACCCCCACCTCCTCCCCCCCAACGGCGAGTCGCCAGCCAAACCCAACCCCCAACATTTGACACCTCCATCGAAAAACTGGTCATCACCGCCCTAGACAAAAAAGCATCAGATATCCACATTCGCGTCGGTCATAAACCGCGAGTTCGCATTCGCGGCGAAATGGTTGAACTCAGCCAAGAAATGCTCACCAGCGCCGAAATTTTTAATCAATATCTACGAGAAATCGTCCCCGGCCCCCAACGGAAACAATTTCGTGAAGACAAAGAACTCGACACCGCCATCTTTTACCCCAATCTCGTGCGCTGTCGAGTCAACTGTTTTGACACCCTCTCGGGAGGGGCCATGGTGCTGCGACTCATTAGCTTAGAAATTCCCAGCATCGACAGTTTACGACTTCCGCAAGTCATCAAAAAAATCGTCCAAGCCCCCCAAGGACTCGTCCTAATTACCGGACCAACCGGTTCCGGTAAATCCACCACCATGGCCGCCGCCATCCAACATCTCAATCAAAACTTTGCCAAACATATCGTCACCATCGAAGATCCCATCGAATTTGTCCATAGCTCACAAAAAAGCCTGATTAGCCAGCGCGAAGTGGGCCTACATACCCACGAATTTCACCAAGCCTTGCGAGCCGTCTTGCGCGAAGATCCCGACGTGATTCTAATTGGGGAAATGCGCGATCGCATCACCATCAACACCGCCCTGCAAGCCGCCCAAACCGGACACCTCGTCATGGGAACCCTGCATACCCGCAACGCCATCGACTCCGTCAACCGCCTCGTCAACCTCTACCCCCCCGACGAACAAGCCATCGTGCGCCTGCAACTGGCCGAATCCCTCGTCGCCGTCATCGCCCAACAACTCCTACCGACAACCGATCGCCAACGAGTCGCCGTCCATGACATTCTCATCAACACCCCCGCCATGAAAGATTACCTAATCCGGGGAGAAGAAGACGAAGCCTTCCACCTGATGAAAACCGATCAAATCGAAGGAATGCAAGTTCTCAACCAAGCCCTCTATCGCGAAATTCTCGACGGACGTATTACCATTGAAGATGCCCATCAAATTTCCCCCGATCCAGGGGAACTTGAACGGCTCATGCGTACCGGGGGCTACGATGCTTCGTCCTCCCCACGAGAATGGCAAGGATAAATCAACGACTCTCATCCAGTCATTCTCATCCAGTCATTCTCATCAGGGTGTCTCGACAATTCGGACAAAAATTAGGACAAATTCCCAAGTATCGGAGGTTGACTCACACATTATGTCTGTTAAAAATGCCGAACAATTTTTAAAAGATGCACTGCACCATCCCGAGCTGCGAGCTGCATTTCATGACGCCAAAACCCCCCAAGACTTCTTTAAAATTAGCGAAAGCCTTGGCTACAATTTTTCAGGTCAAGAACTAGAAACCGTGGTCTCAGAACATAGCCAGGGCGTCCAAATTCGCCGGCGAACCGGAATCTGGCAGTGGTTACGAACCGTCAATTGGATCGATCGCCACCAAGCCCAATCCCAATCGAGCTCCTAAACAGGGGGGAACAGAAACCGGTCACCCTAAAGCGATCGCCCCCCCTTCACCCCTGGGCCATAATCGGGGCCTCAACTGTCCTCGTCATCCGTCTCCTATCCTGTCTGAGTAACTGCCAATACCCGCAACCCGTAACCGTCCATTCTTTATATAGGTGAATTGACCCGTGGCGACTCGTTTTTCTCCCAGTTCAGCCCTAATCTGGCTCCCCATCGTTCTAACAAGTAGCCTAGCGGGGATTGGCCTCAACCCAACTCCCAGCCCGGCCCAAACCCTAATTCCCGCCGACGACGGAACCGGAACCCAAATCATCCCCGACGGCGATCGCCTCGACATCGATGGCGGTCGTCTCTCAGGAGACGGACAAAACCTCTTCCACAGCTTCGATCGCTTCGACCTCAACAATGGAGAAACCGCCAACTTTCTCACCTCCCCCGAAATCCAAAACGTCCTCGGACGCATTGGCGGTGAAACCTCCCAAATCAACGGCCTCCTACAACTAACCGGAAGTAGCGCCAACCTCTATCTCCTCAACCCCGCCGGAATTCTCTTCGGGGCCAACGCCCAGCTAAATCTGCCCGCCTCCTTCTTCGCCACCTCCGCCACCGCCGTAACCTTCAACAACGGTATCTTTGACCTCCTCGATAGCCCCGACTATCAGACCCTCACCGGCACTCCCACCGGCTTTCAATTCAACGGTGGCGGGGCCATTACCAGCCTCGCCCCCCTACAAGTCCCCGATACCCTGGCCCTACTCGGAGGAGAGGTCAACGCCAGCGGCGATCTCAGCGCCGGACAAGTGCTAATTCAAGCCATTCCCGGAGAAGCCACCCTCCGCATCAGCCAACCGGGATTTGTCCTCAGCCTCGACCTCTCAGACACCCCAGAGCGTATCACCGACTTCCCAGAACTCCTGACTGGCCAAGATAGCGACGGCGGCGATCGCACCCTCGACACCTCCGGCGACGTTCCCCGCATCCAATCAGGCAACGTCAACACGGGCAACATCAACCTACAACCCCCCAGCGGCGAGAATCGCCAAGGAGTGGTCATCAACGCCGGCGGAACCCTCAACACCGGCAACATCAACAGTTCCAGCGGTGACGGCGGTGGCGCCATCGGCTTACAATCAGAAGGCTCCCTAACCACCGAGTCCCTCTTTTCCGGAGGCGGTGCGATCGCCCTCAACAGCGCCTCCGGCTCAATTGAGGCCGGCAACATCAGCGCCACCAGTATCTCCGGGGGAGATATCAGCCTCAACGCCGCCGAGAATATCCGCACCGGTTCCCTCGATAGCGAAGGCTTAGGCGGCGCCGGGGGCAACATCACCAGCAACGCCGGAGGAAACGCCGAGATCCGCTCCGTCGATGGGCGAGGAACCACCTCCGGCGGCGACCTCAACCTACGCCAATCTCGCCTACGTGTTCCCGGAACCGTGTCCTCGGGCCTGATTGTCGATGAGGATCTCTCCCTGGCTACCTCAGAGGGGGGAACCATCCAAGTAGAAGTGACGGAATTTGGCGTTCCCTTTATCGTGGGAAACCCCAGTATCAGTGGCAGTTCCGCCAGTCTCAGCACGGAGAGCGATCGCCTCGATGCCCCCGCCGCCTCCATTCCCGGGACTTTGAATCAAGGCACCATTACCCTCATCTCCCCCGAAGCGCCCCCAGAGCCGCCACCCCAGCCTGAAGAGACTCAGGCCAGCGAGGATATCGAACGGCTACAACAGATTCCCGGCCCAGGCCTCGCCCAAGTCCAAGGATTCGAGGCCCCTCTTAACTCTGAAATCCGCTACACCAATGATTTCAGAAACTATCTCGACCTAGCCCCGACCGTACCCGTCAGTTTAGACGACAGTCGCGCCCTGTTAACGGACATTGAAGCCGAAACAGGACAAAAACCGGCGCTGATTTACCTACAGTTTCTCCCCAGCGTCCAACTCGATCGCAGCCAAAAGAGTCTCAAACAGATCGGGTCAGGACTCTTGCAAATCGAGACAAATCCCCTCAATGATGGCTTAGAACTACTCGTTGTCACCGCAGAGGGAGAGCCAGTGAGGGTTGTCCTCAATGACGTGACGCGATCGCAAGTGATGGAAGCGGCCTTCGAGCTGCGATCGAACCTCACCAACCCTCGCCTACGCCGCAGCGATCGCTACCTACAAGCCTCACAACAACTCTACGACATCCTGATTCGTCCCCTACAACCGACCTTCCAAGCACGAGAGGTGACCAATCTCACTTTTATCTCCGACGAAGGATTGCGCACCCTACCCCTCGGCGCATTACATGACGGCGAACGGTTCCTCATCGAACAGTACAACATCGGCTTAATTCCCAGTTTGAGCCTCACCGATACCCGGCGTGGTAATATCCAAAACACGCAAATCTTAGCCATGGGGGCTTCCATTTTTCCCTTTAACGACAACCTCAGCCCCCTCCCCGCCGTATCCACCGAACTCAACACCATCAGCCAACAACTCTGGCCCGGAGTCAG
>P_2C_Liq_2_UnCtyDRAFT_1000438_pt1 | contig 11214 bp, 9 predicted proteins | sample Pon2CUnioCityCA_FD_10236 | JGI IMG/M metagenome (IMG submission 10236) | reverse complement strand
TTTGCGGACACCCATCGAAAGACAAAGCCAGAGGAAATGACGGGCATTTGCGGACACCCATTTTCTTTTCCTCCCCTTCCGCCTTTACCCCGGGAATCGACTCCTCTGGCCCAGTGCATCCAAAGACTCCCCCTCCTCCGCAGCCCTCTCTCCGGAGGGATCGTACCCCGGGGAACGGGGAGCGCTGCCCGGCGGGGAGAGATGAGGAGGGCTTCTAAAGGATCGCTTTTGTTTTCTCGACGTCGGGGTGTCGGAAAAATCTCACGCGGGCTTCCTTCTCCGAGAAATATGGCTGTCCGCAATTTTTCCACGCAAATTCCGAGGCTTTTCGGGGACGGCCAAAATTATGGGTGTCTGCGAACTCTTGGGTGCCCACGGATGGCGCACGGATTTATGGGTGTCTGCGGATTTCGCACGGATTCCCTCCGGTTGCCGGGCGCCGGCCGGGTGTTTTGCCTTCAGCGAACTTGGGTGTCCGCGGATGGCGCGGACCTCCTCCACCCCAATATCGGCCCGATCGGCCTTTGCAGACACCCATTGAAAGACAAAGCCAGGGGAAATGACGGGGCATTTGCAGACACCCATTTTCTCCTCCTCNCCTTCCGCCTTTACCCCGGAATCGACCCCGCTGGCCCAGTGCATCCAAAGACTCGCCCTCCTCCACAGCCCTCTCTCCGGAGGGATTCGACGCCGGGGAACGGGGNGCGCTGCCCGGCGGGGAGAGATGAGCAGGGCTTCTAAGGGATCGCTTTTGTTTTCTCGACGTTGNGGTGCCGGAAAAATCTCCCGCGGGCTTCCTTCTCCGAGAAATATGGGTATCCGCAATTTTCCACGCGGATTCCGAGGCTTTTCGGGGACGGCCAAGATTATGGGTGTCTGCGAACTCTTGGGTGCCCGCGGATTTCTTGGGTGTCCGCGGATNGCGCACGGATTNATGGGTGTCNGCNGATTTCTGGCGGGTGGGTGTCCGCGGATCCCGCGGATCCCGTCCGGTTGGCGGGCTCCGGCTGGGCGTTTTGTGTTCGGCGAACTTGGGTGTCCGCGAATGGCGCGGAGGTTTCTGCAGCCGCGCGGGGCGCATTGGAGGTCGGGAAACGCGGGCCACCGCCCGGGGAAGGCGCGGCGGTGGCGGTGGCTCCGGATGCGCCCCGCCGGGCTCAGGGGGCGGGATGCGGAGGACGGGACCGGAGGAACTGGAGGAGAGGAGCAAAAGCGACCTCGGGGGAGAAGCGGCTTCGTGCCCAATCCCGGCCCTGACACCCGCGGGCGAGCCGTTCAGCGGGCCGTGCGGCGAGGGTGAGGAGGGCGGCGCTCCATTCCTCGGCGGTGTCCGCCCGAACGACCCCCGCACCCTCCGCCTCGCGCATTCCCTCCAGTCCCACCTCCGTGGTCACGAGGGGAAGCCCGGCGGCGAGCGCCTCGACGTTCTTGATCTTCAGACCCGTGCCGAAGAACACCGGATTCACGGCCAAGCCGACCTCCTTCCAAAGGGCAGCGGGAGTCGACACCCGGCCGCGGAGTTCAATCCCCGGCCGATCGTTGAGATCCGCGAGGCGGTCGCAGACCGAACCGGCGACCACCAGGGTGACCCTTCCCCCGAGAAACGGTTCGACCTTCTCGGCCCACCAGCGCACGGCCCTTTCGTTGGCGACATCGCCCGCTCCGAGAAAGCCGGCGCGGAGAGATCCGTCCTCCTGTGGTCGTGGCCGCGGATCGGGTTCCGGGACGTTCAGGCCGTGGGGTACGGTGAGCACGGTGGTGGCGGGAACGAGCGATTGGAAGAGGCGGGCATCCTCCTCCTGGATGGCGAGGAGCGCATCAAAGCCCGCGAGCACGCTCGCCTCTTCCTCGCGAGAAAGGGAAAGGGGAACGCGCTGGCCGGCGGCCTCGTAACGCTGCGCGCGCAGGTGGACCGGATCGTGGGTGTCCAGAATTCGCCGGGGGCCGCCCTCCGCGGCGGTGGGCGTCCCGGTGAGGGTGTAGGCCAGGCGAAGGAATTCCACGATCACCGCGGTCGGCGGCTCCCGCTGGAGGCAGTGCCTCACCCAGGCGGCGCCGGCCGCCGCGGCCTCCCTTCGCAGGGCGGGGACGGCCGAGAGGTGGCGTCGACGGGGTCCGCGGAGGGTCCACCACCAGCGCAGGCTTGGAGACGGCACGCGAAGGACGAGCCGCTCCCTCCACTCTTGCAAAGCGACGGCGTCGGCCGAGCGGGGGAGAGGTCGGCTCCGCAGGACGGAGAGCGGGAACCCCTGCTGCAGGAGATAGTCGAGAAGGGTGGCGATCCGCTGTTCGGATCCCTTCGCGGGCTTCCAGAACCCGTGATCCGTGACCACGGCGATCCGGGCCGTCCGCTCTCGAGGCTGCACCGGAGGGGCCATTGGTTCAGGGTTCGCCCCGCAGGCGGACCGCCCGGACCACAAACTGGGCCCCAAAGAGGGTGGGCCAGAACTGGCTGAGGCAGCGAACGGTCCGGCGCCGCATTCCGGAAGGGAGGACTCGCCAGGGCAGGTGGCGGTACGCGGGCAGCCAGCCACCGGCCGAAGCGCATTCGGCGACCGGTTGGTACCCGGTGCGTGCGAGCAGCTCGCGAAGGGTCTCGCGGGTGAACCAGCGAAGGTGGGTGGCATCCATGAGGCCCTTTTCGGCGTAGCGAAAACGGCCGCGCAGCAGATTCGCCCGGACGGTCCAGTGGGCGACATTGGGGACAGAGAGGTGCAGGGCGGCATCCGGTGCGAGGACTCGGGAGACCCTCTCCAGCAGGGCGGCCGGATCGGCCAGGTGTTCGAGGACATCCACCAGCAAGACTGCATCGAAGGACGCTCCCAACTCGTCGGCCCGGCGTTCATCGAGCACCCCCTCGTGGACCTCGAGGCCCCGTTGCCGGGCGGCGGCGACCCGCTCCGGCTGCGGTTCCACCCCGACCACCGAGCACTGCTTGATTTCCCGCAGCAGGACCCCGATCTCTCCGCTCCCGCATCCGACATCCAGCACGCGTGCGCTGTGCGGAACCCCCTCAAGGATCAGGGCGGGAGCCTCGCCCGGACGGACCCGGGGCAAGCCGTAGCGCTCCGGGCGGGGCCGGTGCTCCACGAATCCACCGGCCGTTTCGTCCGGCCCTCTCCCGTTCTCCGGCTCCCTTACCACGAGCGACCCTCCTCGCGCCGGCCCCAGTGCCCCTCCCGGGCATCCTCCCACCCCTGCCGGATCGCCCGGAGCAGGGTCTCGCTCCCCTGAGACTGCCTCGCCCGGCGCAGCGCCTTGCGGGTCCGGTAGTGGAAACCGTACCGTCGTCGCCAACGGCGAGCGACCGGGAGGGACTCGCGGGCCCACAGCCAATGGTTGCGCGTGTAGTAGTACTGGTACAGGGGAGTGCGCGTCGAACCGAAGGACCGGGAACCCTCGTGCAAAAGGCGGGCCGCCGGCACCACCCGGAGATCCCAACCCGCCCGAGCCGCCCGCTCGCCCCACTCTGTATCCTCGAAGAGAAGAAAAAAGCGCTCATCGAAAACACCCACCTCCGCGAGGGCTTCCGCCCGAAAGAGAATCGCGCAACCGTTCAACCAGGGCACGGAAGCCGCCCGCTCCGGCCGCTTCCGGAGAAGGACCGGGTAGCCCGACCAGTGGTAGCGGCCGCCCGCCGCGTACACTTCCCCGGGGCGCCCGGCGAAGTCGACCACTGGACTGACTGCCGCGGCCCGGGGGGCATTCGCCAGTTCCCCGCGAAGGGCAGCCAAGCAGCCCGCCCGCAGGACCGTGTCGTTGTTGAGCAGGAGGATCTCCTCCCTCCCGCGCGCGAGGGCGTCCCGCAACCCCACGTTATTCCCTCCCGCATACCCGAGGTTGGACCCGGTGGCGAACCGGCGAGCCTGCGGACAACGCGCCGCGAGCTGGGCCCGCGAATCGTCCTCGGAGCCGTTGTCGATCACCGTGCACTCATCGGTGGGACCGAGTTGACCGAGGAGACTCTCCACGCAGCGAACGGTGGCCGCAGGCTCATTCCAGTTGAGGACAATGACGGCAAACCTGGACACGACTCCCCCAGACAAGCCTCGGAGACAGGGCGGGCGAGGAAATTCGGGCCCGGCCGGCAAGGTGCGCATTGCCTTCCCGGCCGGGTCGGAGGCAGCTTCCCCGGGATGGATCCCTATCTCTCCCCCGACTCCCAGGCCGAGGAAATCGTCGACGCCCTCTGTACGCGGCTCGAGGAGCGCGGCGGGCACTCCGCCTTTGCCGGGATGATCGCCGACTACCTCGAGTGGGTCCCAGCGGAGCGCCCCCTCGCGGCGGTCGACCTCGGCTGCGGGACCGGCGTCGTCGCCCGCCGCCTCGCTGGCCATCTCGCCCCCGGCTCGACGGTGGTGGGCGTGGACCGTAGCGAGCGCTTCCTCGAGCGGGCGCGGGCGCTCGATCCGGAGGCGCGTGTCCAGTGGGTAGGCGCGCCGGGCGAGCATCTGCCCCTCGCGGAGGGCTCCCAGGACCTCGTCATCCTGCACACCCTCCTCAGCCATGTGGAGGATCCCGCGACCCTCCTCCGCGAGGCCCGCCGCGTGCTGCGGCCGGGCGGGCAAGTCATCGTGTTCGAGGCGGACCACGGCTCCACCGTGTTCGGATTCCCCGATCCTGTACGCGGACGGGACCTTGTGCGGCAGCTCTACGCGGGCATCGTCCACCAGCCCGATGTCTGCCAGCGCATTCCCCTCCTCCTCCGTGCGGCCGGCTTTTTCCCGGAGCATCACCGCGGCTACGTCCTGTCGGAGGCCGGCCGCGCCGACTTCTGGCTCTCCAGCGTGCGCAGCTTCGCCCGGCTGATCCCCTCCCTCGGCCTCCTCCAGCCCTCCGACGGGGAGGAATGGGTGCAGGCCCAACTCCGGGCCCACGAGGAAAACGCCTTTTTTGCGGCGGCCCCTTTTTACACCTTCGCCGCCCGTGGGGAGGAATAACGTGGACATTTCGTCCCCACCAGCGTCAAAACTCACCCTCCTCTTCCAACCCTTCAACCCTCATCGAAAGGATTCGTAATGCAATTAGGAATGATTGGTCTCGGGCGCATGGGCGCCAACATGGTTCGTCGGCTGCTCCGCGCCGGGCACGAGTGTGTCGTTTACGACATTTCGCCGGAAGTGGTGAAGGAACTGGAAGGCGAGGGCGCCGTCGGCTCCTCCTCCCTCGAGGAGTTCGCCTCCAAACTTGAGCTCCCCCGCGCCGCCATGCTCATGGTGCCGGCCGCCCTCGTGGACGAGACCCTCGAGAGCCTCCGCCCCCACCTCAGCGAGGGCGACATCGTCATCGACGGAGGCAACTCCTTCTACCGCGACGATGTGAAGCGCTCCGCCTCCCTCAAGGAGCACGGCATCCACTACGTGGACTGCGGCACCAGCGGGGGCACCCATGGCCTCGAGCGCGGGTACTGCATGATGATTGGTGGGGAGAAGGAAACGGTCGAGCACCTCGATCCGATCTTCGCCACCCTCGCGCCCGCCGTGGAATCCGCCCCGCAGACTCCCGGGCGCAAGGGGGAGGGCACGGCCGAGCACGGCTACCTGCACTGCGGCCCGAGCGGCGCCGGCCACTTCGTGAAGATGGTCCACAACGGCATCGAGTACGGGATCATGGCCGCCTACGCCGAGGGCCTGAACATCCTCAAGCACGCCGATATCGGGAAGCGGCAGCAGGAGATCGACGCGGAGACGACTCCCCTGCGCGATCCCGAGTACTACCAGTACGAACTGAATCTCGCCGACGTCGCCGAGGTCTGGCGGCGCGGTTCCGTGATCGGGTCCTGGCTGCTCGACCTCACCGCCGAGGCCCTCTACGAAGATCACGACCTCTCCAACTTCAGTGGCCGGGTCTCCGACTCCGGCGAGGGTCGCTGGACGCTCCAGGCCGCCATCGAGGAAGGCGTCCCCGCCACCGTGCTGAGTGCCGCCCTCTACGATCGGTTCTCCTCCCGCGGCGAGGCCGAGTACGGGGACAAGCTCCTCTCGGCGATGCGCTACGAGTTCGGCGGTCACCTCGAGAAGAAGGGCTGAGCGCCCTTCCTCCCCACCGCTCCACCACTCTCGCCCACCGGCCCAACCCAGGAGATCCACCATGCTCCAGAATCAACCGCACTCGGATGCCCTCGTCTTCTTCGGGGCCACCGGTGACCTCGCCTACAAGAAGATCTTCCCCTCCCTCCAAGCGATGATCCAGCGCGGTGCCCTTGAGGTACCGGTCATCGGCGTGGCCAAGGCCGGGTGGGGCCTCGACGACCTCGTCGAGCGCGCCCGGGAAAGCCTCGAGAAGCACGGGGGCGGGGTGGACGACCAAGCCTTCGCCAAGCTGAAGTCGCTCCTCCGCTACGTGGATGGCGACTACGCCGACGCGGCCACCTTCCAGGAGCTTCGCAAGCAACTGGACGGGGCCAAGCGGCCGACCCACTACCTCGCCATCCCGCCCGTACTCTTCGAGACCGTCGTCGAGCAGCTCGGGGCTTCCGGCTGTGCGGACAACGCCCGCGTCGTCGTGGAGAAGCCCTTCGGCCATGACCTGGCAAGCGCCCGGGAGCTCAACCGCACCCTCCAATCGGTCTTTCCCGAGGAGAACATCTTCCGGATCGACCACTACCTCGGGAAGGAGCCCGTCCAGAACCTGCTCTACTTCCGCTTCGCGAACTCCTTCCTCGAGCCCATCTGGAACCGCGACCATATCGACTGGGTGCAGATCACCATGGCCGAGGAGTTCGGAGTGAGCGGGCGCGGGGCCTTCTACGAGAATACCGGGGCGATCCGCGACGTCATCCAGAACCACATGACCCAACTCGTCGGCCTCCTCGCCATGGAGCCTCCCGTGGACGCCTCCAGCCGCTCCGTGCGCGACGAGCGCATCAAGGTCTTCCGCTCCATGCGGCCCCTCCGCACCGACGAGGTCGTCCGCGGCCAGTTTGTCGGCTACCGGGGCGAGGAAGGCGTGGATCCGGAATCGCAGACGGAAACCTTCGCCGCGGTGAAAATGCACGTGGACAACTGGCGCTGGGCCGGCGTGCCCTTCTACATCCGCGCGGGCAAGTGCATGCCGAAGACCGTCACTGAGATCCTCGTACACCTGAAGCGTCCGCCCCGGCAGATCTTCCACGAGATCCCGCAGGGCGAGGGCAACTACTTCCGCTTCCGCCTCAGCCCCGAGATCATCATCGCCACCGGCGCCCGGGCCAAGAGCCCCGGCAGCGGGATGGAGGGCGAACAGCAGGAACTGCGGGTCTCCGAGAACGCCTCCGATCGCCTCGAGCCCTACGACCGGCTTCTCGGGGACGCCATGTGCGGCGACTCCACCCTCTTCGCCCGGCAGGACGGGGTCGAGGCCGCGTGGATCGCCGTTGACCCCATCCTCAACAAGCCGACCCCCGTGCACTACTACGAGCAGGGCACCTGGGGACCCGCGGAGGCCGACCACCTCCTTCGCAAGGGCATGCGCTGGCACGAGCCGGGCGCCGAGGACGCATGAGCACCGCGCCTACCACCAACCGCGAGATCTGGCTGATCCGGCACGGCGAGACCGCCTGGAGCCTGAGCGGCCAGCACACCGGCCGCACCGACCTCCCCCTCACCGAACAGGGCCGCGAGCACGCCCGCCTCCTCGGGCGGCGCCTGCGCAGCGAGTCCTTCGACGCGGTCTTCTCCAGCCCCCTCGAGAGGGCCCGCGAGACCTGCGAACTCTCCGGGATTCATGCCCAGCCGATTCTCGACGAGGACTTGCAGGAGTGGGACTACGGCGGCATCGAGGGGCGGACCACCGCGCAAATCCGCGAGGAGCTGGGCGATCCGGAGTGGACGATCTGGAAAGGCAGCCCCCTCCTCCGGGAAACCCCCGCCGATGTCGCCGGCCGGGCCGCCCGCGCCCTTGAGCGAATCACCCCGGCCGGCGGAAGGGTCGCCGTTTTCGCCCACGGGCACTATCTGCGCATCCTTGCCACCGTCTGGCTCGGCCTCCCACCGGAAACCGCCCAGTCCCTCCTCCTCTCCACCACCTCCCTCTCCGTGCTGGGCCACGAACGCGGCCGGCAGGTCCTGCAGAGCTGGAACCAGCCTTGGTTCCTCGTCGAGGACCCGGGGAGCCCCCCTGAGCCCCACCCAATCGCTACCCCATGAACATCCTTGCCGTCGACATCGGAGGCACCCATGTAAAGATCCTCCTCTCCGGGCACGAGCCCTCTGAACGCCGCCGCTTTGCCTCCGGTCATGAGATGACCCCGGACGCCATGATGGAAGGCATCCGCGGAATCCTCGAAGGCTGGTCCTTCGACGCCGTCTCCATCGGCTACCCGGGACCCGTCCGCGACAACAAGCCCGCCGTGGACCCATGGAATCTCGGGCCCGGCTGGAAGGACTACGACTTCACCAAGGCCTTCGGTGTGCCCACGCGCGTCGTCAACGACGCTGCCATGCAGGCGCTCGGGTCCTACCAGGGAGGGCGGATGCTCTTCCTCGGCTTCGGCACCGGCCTCGGCTCCGCCCTCATCGTAGAGGGCCACCTGCAGCCGCTCGAGTTGGGCCACCTGCCCTACCGGAAGGAACGCACCTACGAGGACTACGCCGGCCAGGCCGGCTACGACCGCATGGGCAAGAAAAAGTGGCGCAAGCACGCCCGCGCCATCATCGAGATCCTGCAAACCGGCCTGCAGGCCGACTACATCGTGCTGGGCGGCGGCAACGCCAAGCACCTCGGCGAACTGCCGGAGCAGTGGATCATGGGCGGCAACCAGAACGCCTTTGTCGGGGGCTTCCGGCTCTGGCAGGAAGCCCGGGAGGTCCGCGGGGAAGAGCCGGGCAGCACGACCGGCGCCAAGAACAGCGGGCCGGATTTCTCCATTTGATGGCTTCGGTCGAGTCGGAGGCCTGGGAGCGCATGGAGGAGGCCCTCGTTCGCCGGAACGAGGAACCCATCGGGACCGTCGCGGCCAATCCTCCGGACGGCGACGGCCCGGCCCTCAACTACGACGAAGTCTTCATGCGGGACTTCGCGGTCTCCGCGGTGGCCCTCCTCCTCCGCGGAGAGCACAGCATCGTCCGCTCCTTCCTCCGCACGAGTGCGACCCTCCAGAGCAAGGAGCAGCACTTCGACTGCTTCCACGCCGCCCGCGGCATGCTCCCGGCCAGTTTCAAGCTGCTCGAGGGACAGAATGGGCGCGAGCAGATCGTCCCCGACTACGGCAACCGCGCCATTGGCAGGGTCACCCCGATGGACTCCGCCTTCTGGTGGCTCTACGTCCTCCACGCCTACACCAAGGCCAGCGGGGACGAGCATTTCGCCCAGACGGCCCCGATCCAGGAGACCATTCGGCTGATCCTCCAATTCGTCCTCACCCCGGGCCACGAGCTGACACCCACCCTCCTCGTCCCCGACGGTGCCTTCATGATCGACCGGCGCATGGGCGTGTACGGACACCCGCTGGAAATCCAGACCCTCTTCTTCCTCGCCCTGCGCTCGGCCGAGAACCTGCTCACGCCCGGGATCGACGGAAACGACGAGCTGATCCGTTCCGTCCGGCTCCGCCAGAGCCAGCTCGTCTACCACCTGCGCACCTTCTATTGGTTGGACCTCCCCGACCTGAACCGGATCTACCGCTTCGATGTCGAGGAGTTCGGGGAAAACGCGGCGAACCGCTTCAACATCTACCCGAGCACCATTCCGCAGTGGCTCTTCGAATGGCTCCCGCGGGAGGCCGGCTACTTTCTCGGCAACCTCGGCCCGTCCCGGATTGACTTCCGCGTCTTCGCCCAGGGCAACTTCCTCGCGGTGATCAGCGGGCTCGCCGCCGCGCCCGAGGCCGGCCAGATCACCCGCCTCTTCCACGACCGGCGCGACTTCCTCGTCGGGGAAATGCCGCTCAAGCTCGTCTACCCCGCCCTGGAGAAGCACGACTGGTTCCTCCTCACCGGGAGCGATCCGAAGAACAGCCCGTGGTCCTACCACAATGGGGGGAACTGGCCCTTCCTGCTCTGGATTTTCACGGCTGCCTGCCTGCGTACCGGTCAGGACGCCGGCCTCCATGAAACCGTCGAGCGGGCGGGCGAGCGACTCGCCGCCGACGGATGGCCAGAGTACTACGACGGGCGCAGCGGACGCCTCATCGGGAAAGAGGCAAGGCTCTACCAGACGTGGAGCATCGCCGGCTACCTCGCCGCCCGCCAGCTCCTCGAACAGCCCGAGCAAGTCGACCTCTTCACCTTCTCGGACACGGTCCAACCGACGGCCTGCGAGCTTTAGCCGCCAACCCTCGCCCCCCAGACCTCCGCCCACGCCCATCCCGACCCCGCGGAGAGGACCGACCCCTCACCGCCAACCCGCGCCCCACCCCCCGGGCACTCGCCTCCTCCCCCGCGAACGGGGGCCTCCTCCAAGAACGGAGAAAGCGCCACGCTTCCCGAAAGATTGGGAGAAGATCCCAGACACCCACCACAGGAATCACGGATCCAAGCGCGCAGAAAAATCGGGGACACCCACCTGTTCCCGACCCTTTCCCTCCCCGCGCGGCGAAGAATCCCCGGCGTGGGAGTGGAAGGGACGGGCCAGGAGGGTACCCTCTGGACAACCGGAGGAGGAGAAAATCAAGGACACCCATCTGTTTCCGCTTCTTTCAATCACCGCACAGCGAAGAATTCTCCGCGTAGAAGTGGAAGGAATGGGCCAAGAGGGAACCTTTTGGACAAACGGAGGAAAAGAAACCCAAGGACCCTACCTCCCGGGCGGTTGATCCTTTCCGAGGATCCTTCCCCACCAAGGATGGGGCCGAAATGCATGGGTGTCTGCCATTTTTCCAGACCTGCAGAGGGTATCGCCGACACCCATTCAGCCGAACACCTTTTGCCCCCCGCCCAGCAAAGGGTCCTTGGCTTGAAGCCGAAGCGTGCAGGTACGGGAATGAATCCGCTGGGGTCTCCTGAGGAGGGCCCATGGATCGTGCCTTTCGGCTTGTTGATCCTTGTCCCTGCAAGTTCTCCGAAGGGGATAGGACGGAGAACTAATGGGTGTCTGCAAATGCTGCGGAACAGCACTTTTTAAGGGACGCGTATTTTGATGAATTTCCGGGGAAGAAACTGTACGGGAGGAGCGGGAATTGCAGACACCCATTCATTCGCACACCTTTCGCCCCCCGCCCAGCAAAGGATCCTCGGCTGGGAGCCGAAGCGGGCAGGTCCGGGGATGAATCCGCTGGGGTCCCGGAGGGAGGGCCCA
>P_2C_Liq_2_UnCtyDRAFT_1000437_pt1 | contig 11216 bp, 11 predicted proteins | sample Pon2CUnioCityCA_FD_10236 | JGI IMG/M metagenome (IMG submission 10236) | reverse complement strand
CTTTTATTTGATATACTTCGTTAAAATCAATGGTATCCTTTATGATATCGCCTAGCCAAGGAACGATGTAATCCTCACCTAACTTATCAAGGTTTCCTGAAAAGAATAAATTTCCTGTAGGACTGGTTCTCCAGTTATCTGTTTTTTTAAACATAAAATCAACCAATTGATCAAGTTGAGTTTTATCTAAAACATTGTTATACTGCTTACTTGGAAGCATGTAGTTTTTATACTGTTCTCTAAAAGTATCATCAAGTAACATCATAATAAATTCCTTTCTTTAATAATATCATAGTTGTATTTTTGTTAAGAAGGTACAACATTTATATTATACAGTTTTAATCTATCTTCAACTGCTGCTGTCATACATTTTTTTTCGCACTCAACTAATGCAGATTTTTGACAGCCAAACCCTTGGTATATCCGCTGCCATCTATCCGAATCTAAAATTTCAAATACAGACTTTTTATGTAAATTAAAATCATCGTTATACTTTACAAAATAACTATCTTTCCAGAAAAATGTTTTAGTTTTATCCTTACTAGTTTTTGAGTTAAACGGATGACTCATCCAACTGCATGGATAAATTATTCCACTTGCTGTAACATAAAGGCCTCTTTCATTTATTAAACATCCTGGTAAAATATCTTTATCAAATTCTTTATTAAATTCATTATATTTCTGAGCAATAGTATTATTAAAATTATCAAAAATTAATTTTCTGTTTTTTGTTGCAATATATTCGTTTAGCAATTCTGTATTATTTCTATTATGATGACTAAATTTAGTTAATTCTGCAGAAGGTTCAAGAGGATCATATCCTAGCGTTTTATCAATATAATAAGAATCCTTGCTTCCAAAGCTCATACTTTCGATCAAATTAAAGGTATGAACTCCATGATCTTTTGCAATCTGCTTAATTAGTTCTATTTTATTTTCATTAAAGGAGAATAAAATAGTAGCCCATTGAATTTTTATGTGAGGGTTTGTGCTTGAAANTGTCTTAANNCCAGTTAATATACTTGCATAATTGCTGTTTACTCGGTACATATCATTGCTTTCTTGATCATACCCGTCTACGCTAAAAATTATAGTATCTACATCGGTTAGAATATTTGCTAAAGTTTTCCACCAATCAGCTGTTTTATAACTTCCATTAGTTGTTATTATGAATTGTATATTTTTATCGAAGTCTTTAAAAAATTTAATAATATCAAGTATTTCTTTACAATATATAGGATCACCTTCGCCTCCGCACAAAAGTATCCGTTTTGTCTTAGAGAGAACTTCAGTAGTAAATACTTTTTTAATAAAGTCAAGAGTTAATTCAGTCACATTAAATTTGTCAGGTTGCATTGTTCTAGGACACCTAGGACATTTTAATGAACATTTGCTACTTAATTCTAAGTGCCAGTAAAAGTATGGTTGTTCATATTTCTTCATTTTAAACTTTCTATCGGTATTTCTGGTATAAGAACATTATCCGGAAGGCTTGTTATTGTATCAATTAAGTTACAGAAAACTTCTCCATCAAGCCCGTGTACAAAATGAGGTTTCTTTCTACTTTTCTCAGTGTCTAACATTCCAGGTTTAATAACTGTTAATCGAATTCCTAAATTACTAGATATAATTTTTTTAGTAACAAGTTTACAAAATCTGTCGATTGCCGACTTGTTAGCACTATACTCAATATTATCTAAATTTTTAAATCCCTGTTCGTAGTACGATGATATGCTTCCGGTGACAATAATATTTCCAGTCTTGTTATGTTCTATCCACTTTTCTGTAATAGATTTTAATGTTAGTAATTGAGAATTATTTCCAGTATATGCATGGACAATTACTACATCGTATTCTAAACTTTTGTTTGCCAAAGTTTGTCTAGTTTCTTGATTATTTATATTATAGTCGTTTGAACGACTGAATGTATCAGCGTTAAAACGATTAACTAAATTTATACCAAATCCAGTCTGGCCTGCAACTAACATATATTTCATTTTATTTTTTCCCTTATAAACCTATCTCTATTATTTTGTTTACAAGTATGCCAACATTTAGGTATTTTAGTTTCATCATTCCAACTTTCAATAATACTATTAAATACTTTTCCACCTAATGCATCATCAATAGTTGTATTAGAAATATTAATATCGTTCATATAGTCATTGTCATTAAGTATTTTTTCAAATTTATCTTTTTCTTTATTTGTTACACTAAATTCTAACATTTTACTATTTAGATGACAGCAAGGTATAATATTTCCCATATGATTTATAAAAATGCGTTTTTGATTTGCATACTTACAACTAATGTATGGAGCTTCTTCTACTTCGATTTTTTTGTGAGTAACATCTTTAGTATCTTTACGATGGCTAATAATAGTTTTAAAGTCTGTAAATCCTTCTTCTTTTGCTTTTTGTTTAGCAGATTCTAACTGATGTTCGTTGTGTTCAAACACTATAAACTGCCAGTTAGATTTTCCGCCTGCTCTATTAAAAGCTCTGTAGTTGTTTTCTACTTTCTTAAAATTTGATCCGTGTCTGTAAACTTCGCTCAATTCATCACTGCCGTCGATGCCCCATGTTACTCTGTGACTAGAAGGCAAAATGCTAGCTAACTCTTCCCACCATTTTTCTGTACGCAAACTGCCATTAGTTGCAATATTAATATGACAATCCCATTCTGCAAAGTGTTTTATAATTTCAAAAAACTCTGGATGAGTTGTAGGTTCATCTACACTTCCACAAAAATTAATAATCTTTATGTTAGGAAACATTGACTTTTGAAATTTTTCTTTTATAATGTTTAACTCTAAGTATGATTTATTTAAAATTTTGTCTGCCTCATTAGACAACACACGAAAGCACCCCTTGCACTCAATATTGCAAAAACTAGTTAATTCAATATCTATCCATTCTAATGTATCATTTGACCACATCTAAAACTCCAATATCATAATGATTCGATACCGTTTCTATATATTTTTCTTTGTATTTGCTTTTAGGCGCACACAATCCGCAGCCGCAAGTTTGTTTTGGACACACAATAGTTGGTAGTGTCTGAGTTTTTATTTTATCCTTAAGATCTTGAATAATTTTATATCCTTCGCTTAATTTACCAATAGGCCCTCGAGTACCGTTGAATTTTGCTTGACATGTTTGATGATGAAACACACTGTTTGTTTGTTGTTCTATATGTAAAAAGAACCAGTTAACACTGCAATGCCAACCTTTAAATTCTCGCATATCAACAAAAGTACTTTTTTTACTTTTTTCCTTTAAACTTAAACACATTTCTCTACCACCGCAGCACGGTCTTCCTATAGTCATGCCTAGTTTTTTCTTTTCACTAGTTTTTTCACTTGCATTGCTTAGTTGGGCTGCTTCTTCTTGGGTTTCGTTTATTTCTGCATTTTTGTATTTCCAATAATTTTTCATATAGTCAAGTTGTTCATCAGTATATCTATGTGCAAAGCTACTTTTACTATCGGGCTCTTCTCCTATAATTCGAGGAGTATAGCTTACACCAATACTTTCTAACCAACTACAAAATTCTTTACATTCGTCAAAATACTCAGCATGAAACATTACATTACAATTTAATCCAAATTGAGCATCATGAAACTGTTTTATTCTATCTTTAACCTGTTGTTTTAATTTATTACTACTTTCAGCATGATAGCTTATTGTAATCCAAACTAGATTATCCATTATGCTTTGTGCCATTTGAGAACTCATTGCACCGTTACTAGTTAGAGAAAATACACATTTCCATTTATCTTTATATTTCAAATTATACTGTTGGCTAAGATATTTTACAAACTCAATAAAATTTGGATTTACTGTAGGTTCTCCACCTGTAAAACTAATATTTGCTTCTTTAAAGAACTTGTATTGCATATAAGTATCTATATATTCGAATAGGAAATCAACAGATTTTTTAAGTTCATCTAAACTAGCATGGGGAGACCAATTGTCATGTCTATGAGCAGGACAGTAACTACAATCGTAATTGCATCTGCGACCCAAATCCCATGTTACTTGAAAATTCTTTCCGCTAAGAAGATCTACAGTATCAAAGCTCATTAAAAATATCCTTCATTTCAGGAAATGTTTCTTCAAATGTTATGCCGCGTTGTTTATCACACAGACTTAAAAACTCCTTCATTTCAGGCAAGCGTCGGCTCCAATCTTCGCTTTCCATAAAACTTAAAATTCCTTCGAGTCGTTTAATACCATAATTTTCATTGCGCCAAGTTTCGTAATCAACTTTACCTTTATGCCAGCTAGGAATACCTAACTCCCAGTTTGCTTCCCACCAGGGATACCAGGCTTCGTACTTTGCTCTGCATTCTTCTTTGAACCATTTAGGCAATACTTTTACATTTAGATGTGCAGGCCAATACACAAAATGTTGACTAATGCCGCCGGCGCCGAATGGCCACATGTTGATCTTTTTAAATCCTTGCTCTAGTTTCCATTGTATAAAGTCTGGCAAGTAGTATACATTAAGTGCTTGTATAGCTGCGGCAATTGTAACTTCAACATTATTGCTAGTCTGCGTATCTAGTAAATGAAATACTTCTTCTTGGCGACTCCATTTACTAGGATAACGAATATAGTCATTCATTTCTTTAATACTGTCAATGCTATAATGAAAGCGTACTAGCTTAAACTCCTTCCATAGGTCAAACAAATCATCACGCCATTCTACTCCATTTGAGTTATAGCGCAGTTCAAGATCTTTTGCATAACCCATTTTAATTGCATGTTCGAGTATTTCATAATGCTCTTCAATAATAAGGCTTTCGCCGCCGGCAAAGTAAATCTGTTGCATACTTGGCATTTGCTCATAAAACTGTTTCCAAAACATAGGGTTTTGCTTGTGCCAATTGTAACTACTGCCGTTGGTACTGCCCTTATCTCCCCACTGCATAATTTCTTTAAGTGATTCGTTTTGTACAGCAGGAAATATTGCTTTATAATCTTTGATCCACCCGCTGCTATCGTGCGGGCTACACATGACACATGCCAACTGACATTTGGTACCGAAACGTAAATCGATATATGCTAGGTTAGGAGGGACGCTACCGTCTTCGTTTGTATCAGCTAATATTTTATCTAGGTCAACCCGCTTTTCCCAATACGCTGTTTCCCACATACGCTTACTACGGTGTCCGGCTGCTTCTTCTTTGTAACATTTTAAACAACTTGGAGGCTTTTCGCCGTTGAGCATTTGCTTGCGAACATTTTTCATATAGTTGCTGTTCCAGGCAGTTTCAAAATCACTAACATTTAAATTGTTGGGCTTGCCATCATCTGTTTTGAGAATGCCAACTTGGCCGCCATACTCTTTGTCATTGGTAGGGCCTACACTTGATGCATTGGCAGTGCAACATACTCTCATACTACCGTCTGGCCTTGTGCTAAGATGCACCCAAGGTAGTAGGCAGAATGTATCACTTACTTTACTCATACTAATAGTTATCTATTTAACTGCGTAGTTTATTTTATTATGGTATGCTTTGTTTTTTGCACAAGTTCGAATACATCTTGTAAAGTGTAGCGGATGCACAGGTTCCCAACTTGCTGCTAAAATCTCTTTATACCACTTGTGTTGTAATATTTCATCGATTGTACGATATGCCAAATTATTCCAATTAGGATCAAACTGATTTAATTTATCTTTTATGCCTTCTTTATTTTTAAAAGCACTATCCCAAAGAAAACAACAAGGCCACAATGTTAAATCACTGGCAATAAAAATTTCACTTTCGTGTATATATTTACATACAATGCTATCTAACATTTCTTGTTTTTTATCATTACTAATTTTATCTTGTTTATAATCTTTGATAAAATTATCAATTTCTTGTACTACTTCTTTTTTACTGTGTTCTTTTGTACCGGTAGTTGTAATGCGTTTTTCAATTTTTTGATTTTTCTTGCCAACTTGTGCAATCCACTGATAGTAATTATTACGCATACTGGTTCGTGTTGCAAACATAAACCCCACTTGTTCTGCATGTTGTTTTGCTACATCTATTTCATGTTCGTTGTGATCGAATACAATATAAATCCAAGTAGCATGTTGGTCAGGTGCTGTTTCTGCAAATGCAGCAATATTGCGTTCAACTATTTTCCATTTTGTGTTAACACGATATATATGATTAGTTTCTTTATGACCGTCTATACAAAAATGTATATGGACACGCCCTGGATAGGTAGAGGCTAATTGACCCAATCTACGCCACCAGTCTGCTGTATTATATCCGCCATTAGTACTTATCTCGCAATATCCGCCATTATAAACAAGCCATTCTACCATTTTTAGACAATCAGGATTTACAATAGGATCGCCTAATACTCCACAAAACTTAAATATAACACCAGTGTAATCGTCAGCAGGGAAAATCCTCTTTAAATCCTCAAAAGTAAAACTTTGTATTTGTAACAAATCTTTGTTTAGTGTTCTAGCACAGCCCGGACAGGCTGCATTGCAATCACTAGTTATTTCTAATTCTACCTTTTTAATCATTTAAATTGGTCGCCGAAAGGATCAAACTCAACACCGCACTTCATTGAACAAACTTTTAGTTTGCCATTATTGCATCCTTTAACATTCCAGCTATTTTCAATTGCATCAAATATACCTGTTTCAAACACAGCCTGTAGCCCTGCTTTTTTTGCATTTACTGCATCTTTCCCGCCAGCAGCATCAATAAAGTCCCATATTTGTTCTACCTTAGGATCTTTATGCCACCATTTGTACATACGACCAGCAGTCCAGCAACAAGGCAGTGCTAGTCCTTCTGCTGTAATAAACAAGTTACCTTCATCCTTTACTTTACAATTGATAGGTACTACATCATAATACGCATCCATAGAGCCATATTTTTGTATAAGCATATCGTGTTTGCTTAACGATCTGTTTTGATATTTAGCATCAGGTTTTTTTAATTCTGCTGACTTTTTACCTTTGCGATCAACTGCTTGATGCGATTCTTTCTTTTGACTTGTAGCAGTAACAAATCTACCTGTTTTCTTTGGAATAAATCTTTCACATCCCCAGTTGTCAGCAAGTGCTTGTGCTTCATCAACTTGATGTTGATTGTGTTCAAATATCAAAAAGTCCCAACGAGCTCTGCCGCCGGCTGCAATAAACGCTCGCATGTTGCGTTCTACATTGTTCCATACAACGCCTTGACGATAAATGTGATTGGTATCGCTAAGACCGTCTACACTAAAAATAACAGCACCCATACGGCCAAATACATGTGCAAGTTCTTGCCACCATTCTACACTCTTTGCTCCTGCATTGGTATTCATCGATAGCCACATGTCTTTGTTGTGCTCTCTAAAATATTTGAATATTTCCAGTGTGTCTCGTGCTACAATAGGATCTCCTAAATTACCACACATATACATTGTGTTTAGCTGTGCAATAAACTTAGGTTCAAAAATACGCTTACAATCATCTAGTGTAAGTTCACTTAGATCAATATGAGGATTAACTCCTTCACCGTTCATGTTGCGATCACACATAGGACAACTAGCTTGGCAGTTTTGTGTGTTTTCTAAATGTATCGATTTTATATTTTCGTACTTATACATTATAATTTTTCTAATACAAACTTGCTAATTTCTTGATTTGTCATAGTACCTATATGTTTATTGTCATATGCTTTATCAATTTTTTCTACACACGGAACATTGTAAAACTCTGATTCATCTTCATCTTTTACAAATGTAATTGTTTTAATGTCAAGTAATGTTAGCATATTACAGACGACTTCTTTAGCCCAAAGAGAATATGTTTCTATTGCATTTCCGTGTCTTACTAATTCTTCAAATACTACTGCCTTTGACCCGTACTTACTACTGGCTCTTACATTATATATTCCGTCATGCGGCTCTGTAATAGGAAAATTAAGACGCATATGTTCTGGCCACTGAATAATAACAGCAGAAGGTTTTTTAACACCGCTATATAAAAATTTAGAAAGATTCATCATAATAAGACCTGCGCTGCCACCAGAAACGCCTAAGTTATAAGTTCTAATTCCTGTGGCATCTTCTATTAGGTTAGAATATCTTTCTTCTTCATGTAAGTATAAACCATAGGTATTGCTACATCCCAATGTAAGCATATATTCTGTATCATTGTCAAAGTCAAACTCGTGTGTTCGGTAACCCATAGAGTTTGTATTAAAATACATAGGGTTATTTTTTAAAGACCTATATTTCCAATATTTGCCTTGCTTCTTTCTTTGTTCTTGCCAACGATGTTTATCATCCGGATGTGGGAAATTAACGGTACTATTTTTGTAGCCACACTTTATCAGATTATAATGCATTTTTCAAAACCTTTATTATAGCTGTACATGTAATTATTAGAATATTTTTCAATAACTCTGCCATATGAATCTTCCGGAAATACCATACTTAGATTGTATACTATACCGCAATTAGGCTTATTAAGATTGTTAATTCTAGTGTTTATACACCTTCCTAGATGAAATCCGCAAAAATAATAGTAGTCATAATTAGGTATTTCGGTTATTTTATTTACAACTAGATCTCTAGTTTGTATTTCATCCATTAGCTCTAGACCACTAGCACAATGAATAATATCATAATTATATTTTTGTTTTATATTAGACAATTGTAAATCTAAAAATGATCCAAATAATTTAGTTTCTTTTTCTAGCCACGGAAACAGATCTAGATCTTCTTGTTCGCAATGCTTCCAGGCGTCTACTACAACAACACAATTCATCTAGTGTTTCCGTAAGAAATGCATTCATTAGATCCTTTATAAGATCTCCATGGGTCAAATACTCTTACACCAGCAGGTATATCATCTGTTTCGTGTACTCGAACAAATATATGAGGATCATTATCAACTACCCATGCGCCTAGCTCTTTAATATAGTGTTGTACTAGTAAACTATACGACCCGTCAATATACTCTACATTAGGTTTATAGCTATCGCTGCTAAATTGAATACGATTTCCGTATTTTAATATTTCAATAGCCATATTTTTTGCTTGCTGCTGTCGTGCATCCATTATAGCACCAAATAAATCATATTCTAAATTTAATTTATCTGATAGATATCTAAGTGCAATATTATCTCTAGGGTGACATGCTCCACCGTCTCCCATGCCAGCTTTCATGTATTGCGGTCCCATAATTCTTTGAGTACTATCTGCTAGTGCAGAAGTTACTATATCAACATTAATATTACCCTGTTGCTGTGCGACATCTTGTATCATGTTAACAAGTCCAATCTTAGCACTAATAAATGTATTGTAGAACACTTTGATACACTCGCACTCGTCCCATGTGCCTATTACATAACGAGGATTGTTTTCCATAATAGTCTTATAAAAGTCTACAAGTTGTTTTGCATCACCTGTTGCTGTGCCATCTTCAGTACCAATCATAACCATTTCTGGATTGACCATGTCCCATGCTACACTGCCCATTGCAATAAGATAAGGATTATAAACAAAACGTGTATTTGGTACTAGCTCTACAAGCTCTCTGCGCACCGTTCCTGGCAATACCGTACTAACTAGTACTAGTAACTGGTCCTTCGTCATATGCTTGTTTGCTTCAGCTAATACTTCCTTTACAATGCTATAATCAAAGTCTTTTGGTTCTAAGTGCGCAGTAGGTGCTCTGCCATCATATGCNGGATCGTGAGGAGTAGGTACTGCGACAAATACAATGTCTCTGCCTTTTACTAGNCCTTGTATACTAGTAAGCATTGTTACTAGATAACTTTTTTGTCTTACAATATCATAACCTGTTACGCTGTGTCCTTTTTGAGCAATGGTTTCTGCACACGGCATACCTAATTTACCTGTACCAATAAACCCTATATTCATTGTCTTGTCCTTACATATAATTCTAAGTTTTCTTTTAACCAATTCTTTTTATGTAATGCAGTATATAATCTTAAATTATGTTCTAATATTTCACTCATTTCTTGTCTAATACTTACTAAATTTTTTTTAGAATATTTAGAATACGTTTCTATATTTTTAACAATAATACTTATACGCTTTTGTATATCATAATCATAATCATAGCTTTCATCAAACCAATCACCAAAAGTTATAAATCCCCTGTCTCTTAGGTCTTGTAGTGTTCCTGGATTACCTAATGTAATAAAAGGCATTCCTATTCCTAAGGGTTTATATACCTTTTCGCTAAAAAATAGTTGATCGCTTTCAATGTTTGTTTCGGTATTTAAAAATAAGAAACTATTAGCACAATGTTTTTCTGGTACACTAGTGTTAGGATTAATTGAAGATAAATCTTTTATGTCCAATACATCAAACTTTTGTTGTTCGATCTTAGTATTCGGATTAACAAAACTTTTATAACTTGCAAAAACTTCGTATGTATCTCCCCATGAGTTATAACCATATTTTAATAAATCTTTATCTATTAACTCATCCATAAGCATACATCTATGTGTCCTTGCTACTCTGTTTAAGTTAATATAAAGACGCTTTGGTCTAAAATTTATCACTTCTTGTCTAGGAGGAAATCGTTCTATCCAAGTATCATTATAAATTACACTTACATTTGAACAAGTAGTATCGAATCGTTTGTTTGCAGTTATTGCTAAAATTCCAAAATCTAAATCCTGTGCTAACAGCTCTACGCTATCTATAAAATGTCTAGATGTTTCATACGGATCACAAACACATACTACTACATTTTTTTGTTTAAATAATTCTTTGTTGCGTTTGATAAACTTTTTTGCTTCGTTCCTCCACAGATCTAAAGTTTCTAAGTTTTCTGTGTGATTATAAAATATAGGAAATATATAAAAATTGTTAGTGTTTATTGTTTTAGTATTTTCTACCTTATCAGCTGCACTAAAAACTTTTTCTTGATTAGAATTTAAGAATCTTTTTTTTATAGTAGTTTGTACTATATTTTTTACATCTATATCTTTGTATGCATGACTTAGCTTATATTGAACTTTGTCGATGATTTTAAATACTATATCACTCATCGTGTATTAACTTTATATCTTTTCCGGGGCCAGACTTACTAGGCAAATCACCATATTGTTCTATATACCATTCAATAACTGCTTTATACCATAGCTGACTATTATGGTGAGCTTTTTTATTAAACTGCCAAATGTTATTGTTAGTTGCTTGCATAGTGCTTAATGCTCTAGCACTTTC
>P_2C_Liq_2_UnCtyDRAFT_1000433_pt1 | contig 11279 bp, 12 predicted proteins | sample Pon2CUnioCityCA_FD_10236 | JGI IMG/M metagenome (IMG submission 10236) | reverse complement strand
CGGCCAACCAATAATTGTTTTCAGGGTGATAAAAGATGGCTTATCAGTTACCTGCTTGGCCTCTTGAATTGCAGCGTAGAGGGCATGCACGTCCTCTTTATAGTCTCCAGTTTTTTTCCAATCAACGGTCTGGGTGTGCCAACCATATGATTCGTATCTGGCATTGACATCCTCACTGAAGGAAATGTTGGTGTCATCCTCAATTGAAATCTGGTTTGAGTCATAAATAACTACGAGATTTCCAAGTTTCTGATGGCCCGCCAGGGAGGCAGCCTCTCCGCTCACACCCTCTTGGACGTCACCATCACTTGCCAAGACATAAACGAAGTGGTCAAAGGGGGAGTCCTCGGTGTTTGGGTCAAAAAGGTTTTTTTCAAATCTTTGAGAGTAGGCAAATCCAGTAGCGCTGGCTAGTCCCTGGCCTAGCGGGCCAGTGGTGATTTCAACACCGTCGGTGTGACCAAACTCGGGGTGACCGGGAGTCTTGGAGCCCCACCTGCGAAGATTTTTTAGATCATCTAACTCCAAACCAAATCCACCCAAAAACAGCTGGTTGTAGAGAGTTAGGGAGGAGTGGCCAACACTGAGAATGAATCGATCACGACCCATGCAACGTGGCTCTAGGGGGTTGTGATTCATTACCTTTTGGAATAACAGGTAGGCCGCTGGGGCCAGGCTCATTGCGGTTCCTGGGTGGCCGTTTCCAACGCTTTCAACTGCGTCTGCGGCTAGCACTCTTGCCGTGTCCACCGCGCGATTGTCTAACTCATTCCATTCGAGCACGATAGCGCTCCTTTCGTTGCTTTGTAGCGCCCCAACCGGATGTGTGTCGAATCATTAATGAGTCACTCCCAGGTCGGCAGAAGGGCCATCTGGGGTACACTATACAGGTAATGACTAACGTGCCCCTTTCATCAAAGAGACTTTCGCCCCTATCAAAGATAAGGGCTTATTTCTTGTTGACTAAACCGCGCGTGATCGAACTACTTTTGATCACAACAGTTCCAACTATGATTTTGGCTGAGCGTGGGCTCCCTGATCTTTGGCTGATTTTGGCGGTCTTGTTTGGGGGAGCGTTGAGTGCTGGAAGCGCTAACGCTTTCAATTGCTATATCGATGCTGACATTGACCGCATCATGGGAAGAACTCAAAGCAGACCACTTGTAACGGGTGAACTCACCGACCGCGAGGCTTTTGTTTTTGCNTGGGTGATTGGTGTGATCAGCGTGGTCTGGCTGGGGGTTATTGTCAATTGGCTAGCTGCGCTGTTGTCGCTAGTTGCAATNTTGTTTTATGTTTTTGTCTACACACTTGGACTGAAGCGTCGCACTCCACAAAACATTGTTTGGGGTGGCGCCGCTGGGTCAATGCCGGTACTGATTGGTTGGGCTGCGGTAACGGGAGATTTGTCTCTGGCGCCGTGGGTGTTATTTGCAATTATTTTCTTGTGGACGCCGCCGCACTACTGGCCCCTGTCTATGCGTTACAAAAAGGACTACAGCGATGCTGATGTTCCGATGCTTCCAGTTGTTGCAAAAAACAAAACTGTTGGCCGGCAAATCATTTTGTATGCCTACGCCTATTTCGCATCAACATTGTTGCTGATCCCAGTTGCGGACATGGGTTTGATTTACTCCTCGGTGGCTGTAATTGCCGGTGTTTGGTTCACCTGGGAGAGTCATCTTCTTTACAAACAAGCTTTAGTCGGTGAAATCAGAAATCCCATGAGGTTGTTTCACGGCTCAATTACGCACCTGACACTGTTGTTTATTGCAATCGCCGTTGATCCTCTAATTGTTTTTTAGGGCCTGGAACCTGGCCAGCGTTTCTTGACGCTCGGTAGCGTGATCAACAATCCTTTCTGGATAGTTATGTTGATAGCCGTCTATGGCATCCCAGGGTTCATGTATTGATTTTTTGTCCAGATGGGCAAGCTCAGGCACGTAACGCTTGATGTATTCGCCCTCTGGGTCAAATTTCTTCCCTTGCAAAATTGGATTGAACACCCTGAAATATGGAGATGCGTCAGTTCCGCACCCGGCAGTCCACTGCCAACCGTGAGAATTACTTGCGGGGTCAAAATCTGTTAATTGTGATTCAAACCAGCTTGCACCCTGTTGCCATTCCAGGTGCAGGTCTTTGATGAGAAAGCTTGCTGTGATCATCCTGGCCCGGTTGTGCATCCAGCCAGTCTCACGAAGCTGTCTCATGGCTGCATCAACTACCGGATAACCGGTTTTACCACTTTTCCAAGCTTCGAATCTCTCATCCGCCTGCTGGCCGGTGTCATATTGCATATTTTCAAATCGGGTGTCGAAGTATTCATCAAGAGTGTGCGGGTTTCTGAACATCACGTCTGCATAAAACTCCCGCCAGCAAATCTCTTTTATGAAAACTTCGTTTTCAAACCCGATTGCAGCGATAACTGTTCTCGGGTGTATTTCTCCGTGAGCCAATGCGTGAGAAAGCTTGCTGGTTCCGCTCACCGCCATTTGGTCTCGATCCTCGGGGTAATTCTCAACAATTTTTTTGAATCTGCTCAGAGTTTGCAAGGCATATTCCTCACCTGCTTTGATCCTGATCGAAGCTTCATCTCTAACCTTGGGGAAGTCTCGAATCACCGGCTCAATTAGCCTCAGCTGTGGGGTTGGAAAAGGTTTTGGAATTTCTTTATCGCTCCAAGCCCTCCAAAAAGGCGTATAGACCTTATAGGGCGTTCCATCTGGTTTGTTTACCTCTCCAGGGGTAATTGCGTAATAACTACCGACTAACTTCAAAGTGATTGAGTTTTTGTGCAATGCCTCTGCAACATTGGCCTGTTCAATCATTCCTTCCGTGTCGTATGCACGGGTAGCAATCACAAGATCAATTCCATGCTTGATTGCAAGCTGGAGAATTTCCTCAGATGCATCCCCGCTGGTTACATTCAGCTTTTGTTGCAGGAGGCCATCCAGGCTTTGCAAGGATGCCAGCAGGGAATGCTGTCGATTGGCAGATTGGTTTTCAAAACCCGAATGAATAAAAACTGGTAACAGTTCATGCTCGCTTGCGAAATGAAGCGCCTCGTTATCAGAAACCCTACGATCTCTTCGAAACCAATAAATGGCCTGCAACTAGTACCTTCGCTTTAGGGCAAGCGCCTGGAATGCAATAGCAGAGCAAGTCAGGGCGGCGCCAAACATATGTATGCCGACCAGCAATGCAGGGACACCGGTCCTTGCCTGAATGATTCCCAAAACTGCCTGGGCGAGAGCAATTGCCAATCCGATACTCAATACTCGGACGCTAACGGTGAACGACCTGTGCAGTAGCCACTGGGAAACCAAAGCTACAGCCATCAGGCCAGTCATCAGATATGCGGGATAGGAGTGATAGTGCTGCCAAATCTCAAGATCGAGACCATTTCGCGGGGTGTTCGCATCCCCAGCGTGAGGCCCCGCTCCGGTAACGATTACTCCAGCAATGATCGCAATTGTTCCAGAAATAATCAGAGGCCAGCGAGTCATGTGTCCAACCTCAGACACTATTTCTATCTTGGGTGCGTAAATTCTCCATACCAGCAGCGAGGCGAGCGCAATGAGTAAGCCGCTAACTAAAAAGTGAAGTCCTACCACCCAGCTGTTGAGGCCTGTTAGGACGGTGATCCCACCAATAACTGCCTGCACGATAATTCCCAGACCCAATCCGATGGATGGAAGCAGTAGCCCCCTTCTTTGCTTCCTTGCTCGCAACACCGTGATGAAGGTCAAGATGGCAACAATCAACAACACGAAGGTTAGAAGTCGGTTTCCAAATTCAATAAGCCCGTGAAATCCCATCTCCGGAGTGGAGATAAAACTTTCAGCGGTGCATCGTGGCCAAGTAGGGCAGCCCAGCCCACTGCCTGTGAGCCTGACCGCTCCGCCAGTCACAACAATTCCAATTTGAGTTGCCAGAGAGAGCCATCCGTATAGTTTCAGTCTCGCCTGACCGAATAACACATCACGNAGTTTGGTCTTGGGCTGTTGGGCCAAACTCATAACTCTCCTTAGGTATGCCTTAGTTGTTTAGAAACTGTTATCTACTAATGTCTATTTTGACACATGTGGGTTTTATTTCCCCTTGGAATAGAACAACGATCATGGTGTTGATTTAGATGTAAGCAAATTAGGAGGAATAGTGTCAGAAAAAATTATTGACCGTCCCGAACTGGACTCACTCGGACAGTACGAATTTGGCTGGTCCGATAGCGACGCGGCCGGCGCGAGTGCACGAAGAGGGATTAGCGAACAGGTCGTGACTGACATCTCCGACCGGAAAAACGAAGATGAGTGGATGAAGAACTTCCGCCTCAAGGGTTATAACTTCTTCACCAAAAAACCAATGCCTTCGTTTGGTTCTGATTTATCAGAAATTGATTTTGACAACATCAAGTATTTTGTTCGCTCGACCGAGAAGCAGGCTCAAACATGGGAAGACCTGCCTGAAGATATTCGCAACACCTACGAGCGTTTAGGTATCCCCGAGGCGGAGCGCCAGAGGCTGGTGGCAGGCGTGGCGGCTCAGTACGAGTCAGAGGTTGTCTACCACCAGATTCGCGAGGACCTGGAGGAGCAGGGCGTGATCTTCTTGGACACCGATACAGCTTTGAAAGAGCACCCAGAAATTTTCAAGGAGTACTTCGGAACCGTGATCCCAGCAGGGGACAACAAATTCGCAGCGTTGAACACAGCAGTCTGGTCTGGTGGAAGCTTCGTGTATGTTCCACCGGGAGTCCACGTTGAAATCCCACTGCAGGCGTACTTCCGCATCAACACTGAGAACATGGGTCAGTTCGAGAGGACTCTTATCATCGCTGATGAGGGAAGCTACGTGCACTACATCGAGGGTTGCACTGCTCCAATTTACAAATCGGATAGCTTGCACAGTGCGGTAGTTGAAATCATCGTCAAGAAAAACGCGAGGGTTCGCTACACAACCATTCAGAACTGGTCAAACAATGTTTATAACCTGGTAACCAAGAGGGCTATCGCCCACGAGGGTGCAACCATGGAATGGATTGATGGAAACATTGGGTCCAAGGTGACGATGAAATACCCATCTGTCATTCTCGCTGGAGAGCACGCTAGGGGTGAGACCCTCAGTGTTGCTTTTGCTGGCGAGGGTCAGCACCAGGATGCAGGTGCAAAGATGATTCACATCGCTCCTAACACCTCCTCATCAATTGTTTCGAAATCAATTGCTAGAGCCGGTGGACGTTCTAGTTACCGAGGTGAAGTGAAAATCCACCCTGGTGCCAAGAATTCGCGAAACACGGTTATGTGTGACGCACTCTTGGTTGACACAATCTCGCGTTCTGACACGTACCCAGCTATTGATGTCCGGGAAGACGATGTCACCATGGGTCACGAGGCCACTGTTAGCCAGGTAAGTGAAGAGCAGCTGTTCTACCTGCAGAGCAGGGGGATTGAGCAAGACGAGGCAATGGCCATGATTGTTCGTGGATTCATTGAGCCAATCGCCAAAGAACTCCCAATGGAGTATGCGCTTGAGCTAAACAAGTTGATCGAAATGCAAATGGAAGGAGCCGTTGGTTAATGGCCCAGCATGGAATCGAGGAGCACAGCCACGGGGCTGGAGCACCAATACAAATCAGGCACGCTAGGCCTAAATCAACTTCCGTCGAGGACTTCGAGAGACCTTCAAGGTTTGAAGAGGTTTGGAAATATTTTCCGACCGACAAGCTAAGCGGGCTTGATGACGCAGTATACCCAGAGCTGGAAGAGTCACAGTTTGGTTTGCAGCTTGCCAGCGGAGCAACTGCCGAATTCATAGATTCAACAGAATCCTTGGTTGGAACCGCTGGCAAACCAGAAGATCGAGTTTCTGCAGCCGCTTGGACAAACGCCTCCAGGACACTAAAAGTAACACTCACTGGTGAGAGCACAGAACCTCACTACGTGAAGGTGTCAGCGGATGACTCAGCTAAGGCAGCTCACATCTTTGTGAATGCCGAGCCACACTCGCAGGCAACCTTAGTAATTGACCACCAAGGACACGGCAAGCTTGCAGAAAATGTGGAGATTGTCACGGGGGAGGGCTCCAATCTCACCCTGATTACGATTCAAGACTGGGATTCCAAGTCAATTCACGTTAGCAACCACTTTGCCAAGCTCAAGCGAGATTCAACCCTGACTCACATCGTTGTTTCCATGGAGGGTGAGGCGATCAGAATTGTTCCACAGGCGGATTTGAGTGAGCCAGGGTCCAACGTGGAGATGTATGGGGTTTATCTAGCCGATAGCCACCAGTTCATCGAGCACAGGCCATTCATCGATCACAACGCAGCTAATTGCCGCTCAAGGGTTGCCTACAAGGGTGCGTTGCAGGGCAAGGGAGCGCACACGGTGTGGATTGGTGATGTTTTGATCCGTGAAGCTGGGGTAGGAACTGACACCTATGAGCTAAACCGAAACCTTTTGCTGACTGATGGAGCCAGGGCCGACAGTGTTCCAAACTTGGAAATCGAAACTGGAAAGATTGAAGGGGCTGGACACGCCAGCGCCAGTGGACGCTTCGATGACGAGCAGCTGTTTTATCTTCAGAGCCGAGGACTGGATGAACAAACTGCGAGACGTCTGGTGGTAAGAGGCTTTTTGAATGAGATCATTCAGAAAATCGGTGTTGAAGAAATTCAGGACAGGCTAACCAACGCCATTGAGGCCGATTTGGAGAAGGTTCTGTAATGGCGATAAAGGTATGCAAGGTGGACGATGTTCCGCTTGGGAAAGCACTCCGCATCAAGATTGATGATGTTCCTATTGCTCTGGTGAAGACCACCAGTGGAGAGATAAAGGCAATCAGCGACAACTGCTCTCACGGTGATATTTCACTAAGTGAAGGCTTTGTGGATGACTCCACAATAGAGTGCTGGGCGCACGGCGCGAAATTTGACCTGAACACCGGAAAACCACTTTCGCTGCCAGCATTTGAACCAGTGCCGGTTTACGAGGTCATCATCGAGGGTGACGAAATTTATTTGGAATACGAAACAGATTAGAGAGAAATAACATGGCAAAGCTTGAAATCAAAAACCTACACGTCGAGGTAACGACCGATAACGGCAACATCGAGATTTTGAAGGGTGTAGACCTAGTCATCAACTCCGGTGAAACCCACGCAGTGATGGGTCCAAACGGAAGTGGCAAATCAACTCTTGCTTACTCAATTGCAGGGCACCCCCGATACGAAGTAACCAAGGGAGAAATTCTTCTGGATGGCGAGGACGTGCTTGAAATGAGTCCAGACGAGAGAGCTCGTTTGGGACTGTTCCTGGCAATGCAGTATCCAGTAGAGGTGCCAGGGGTGAGCGTTAGCAACTTCCTAAGAACTGCAAAGACTGCAATTGCAGGAAAGGCCCCAGCTCTGCGTGAGTGGGTTGGAGAGGTAAGAGGAGCAATGGAGAACCTGAGGATCGACTCAAGCTTCACCGAGCGGAACGTCAATGAAGGTTTCAGTGGTGGAGAGAAGAAGCGACACGAGATTCTGCAGCTGGAGCTAATGAAGCCAAAATTTGCCGTCTTGGATGAAACCGACAGCGGTTTGGACGTAGATGCACTAAAGGTTGTTTCTGAGGGAGTGAACAGAGCTAAGGAAGGTAGTGACCTAGGTGTTTTGCTGATTACCCACTACACCCGGATTTTGAAATACATCAAGCCAGACTTCGTGCACGTGTTCGTGGACGGAAAAGTTGCCGAGCAGGGTGGTCCAGAATTGGCCGACAGGCTCGAGGCAGAAGGATATGACCGCTACACAAAGGCTGCAAGTTGAGTGAAGAGCTAGAGCTTTCGCCCAGCAAGTATGACGAAGTGCTGGAGGCGATGAAAGAAGTGATTGACCCTGAGATTGGCGTCAACATAGTGGATCTTGGGCTGGTGTATGGGCTGAAAGAAGATCCGGACGGCAATCTGATTGTGAACATGACGCTCACCAGTGCTGGATGCCCCCTAACAGACGTTTTGGAGGAACAGACCGGCGATGCCTTAGATGGTGTTGTCGAAGCCTTTAGAATCAACTGGGTTTGGATGCCACCATGGGGTCCGGAGAGAATTACTGAAGACGGAAGAGAGCAAATGCGCTCGATTGGCTTCAGTATTTAGTTCAGAATCTTTCTCGCTCCAGCTATCAGTGAGCTTGCTAAAACCACCTTCAACGCGTCTCCGATGAGGAATGGCAACACACCAACAGCAATTGCCTGCTGAATATCCATTCCGAATCCAGTTACCAGCCAAGCTGCTCCTGTTGTGTAGATGACAACACTGGCAAGGGTGAAGACACCAGCCATTTTCAAGAAACTCTTATCAAAACCTCTTGAGACGAAGTAACCAATCAACACGGCCGCTAAAACGAATCCAACCAGATAACCAAAGGTTGGGCGCACTGCAGAGAGTGAAACGGCACCGGCGAAGACTGGCAATCCAAGTGCACCGGCACTTAGGTATCCAACAATGGAAACTGTTCCCCGCGCAGTTCCGAGTGTTGCAGCAATAAGCATCACCGCAAGGGTTGAAAGCGTAACTGGAACCGGCCAAAGTGGAATTGAAATCTGCGCCAAAACTGCCATCATTGCAATCGAACCGGTGATCAAGATTCCGTCCATTACCAGTGAGCGACTGACAACACGATCTGCTAAAACTGCGACTCTGGACATCTAAAACTCCTAAATCTTTGGTCTGTTGGAAAACATTACTGCATGGCAGAGGATTCGGCTGAATCTAAGATTGAATCTTCGGCTTCTGAGTCGAAATCTTTCTTTTTAGCCTTTTGTTTCCCAGCCCTGTAAAGAAGCTCTTGGCGAAGAGCCCAACCAAACGCGATAAATGCCATCACTCCAAACAGAAGCCATTGCAATGCATAGCTGAGGTGATTTCCCTCATCCATCCTGGGCATGGGCATGGGAGTTGGGTAGGAAGACTCTGCAGGCGTCTCAGATGCCAACCTCCCATAAAAATCAGTCTCCATGTCCAAGCCGGTTATCTCTTCAAATCTTGGGATGTTTATGTTCTCAATTTGACCTTCGGGGGCAGATCTGCTGATCTCAGGCTCATTCGGTCGCAATCGAGCGGTGATGGTTTTTTGAGTGTCAGAGATAAACGGATTGATATCGGGGGAGTCCTGCTCGTTTCCCGTCGGTAGCCAGCCTCTTTCGATAGCGATGATTTTGCCGTCATTTGTTTGGAAGGGAACCAACTGCAAAAAACCAGGTTGTCCATTCAATGGTCGGTTTCTGACGATGTATGTGTGGTCAGTGAGGTAGTTTCCGCTCAGCTCAACCCTCATCCATTCGTTTTCTGCTGGTAATTCAGAATTGGCGGTTGCCTCATTCAAAGTCGATACGGGAGCATAGTAGTTTTCCTGGACCAATTCGATTCGGTCGACTTTGTCTTCTCGGCGGTCGAATTGCCAAGAGGAAAGAAAAACCGTTGCCGTGGCAAAAACCAACACCAAAGCGAACCAGCCGCTCCATCTAGCAAAGTTATTCAATGATTTTTGCCTCCAAGAAGAATTCTCTCATTGAAAGGTAATCAACAAAATACTGTCTGTGAGATTCACAGGATAGCCAGACCTTAATTCGGTCTGCAGTGTGAATCTTTGGGTTGCGCCAATGAATATAAAAACTAGCTGACTTTTCACAGCCAGCACGAGAGCATTTGAGCTCGTTAGTCATCGACGATGTTGAACTTATCCGCAGAGATTGACTTGGTTGGGGAAGTGGCTTTTCTGCTTGAGCTGGAGCTGGATGGGGCGTTTGCCAAAATCACCGCGAAATAGGGAAGGAAGATTGCTCCAGCAAATGCCACCCACATCATCCAGCCTTGCAAGAAAACCCCAACAATAAGGCAAATTACCCTGATTCCCATTGCAATTGAGTATTTAATCAGCCTATCTTTGCGCTCTTGTTCTGGAGTGCTCTCCAGACTGGTGGCGCTCTGTGGCTTATCCATTATGTGCTGCTCATTTCGGTCGATGGCTAGACTCTGGGTAGTCAAAAAGGAAAACTGGCAAAGATATTCCCGGAGGTATTATGACAAAGACAGCTTTGGTTACAGGCGGTAACCGCGGCATTGGCAAAGCAATCGCTGAAAGACTGGTCAGTGATGGCTATCAGGTGGCAATAACCTCCAGGGACGGAACAGAAGTTGCTGGCACTCTCGCAGTTGTAGCCGATCTAAACCAGCCAGAATCGTTGGATGCTGCGGTTTCGGAAGTTGAGTCAAAACTTGGACCAATTGAATTATTGGTCGCTAACGCCGGCATAACCAATGATCAATTATTGCTGCGAATGTCAGATGAGGATTTTGAGCAGGTAATTCAGACAAACCTGACTGGAACATTCAGGGTTGTGAGAAGGGTCATCAGGTCGATGCTGAAGGCCAAACACGGCCGGATTGTCCTAATAGGAAGCGTCGTTGGTTCCATTGGCTCTCCTGGACAGGTGAACTACTCTGCTTCCAAATCTGGATTGGTGGGTATAGCCAGAAGCATTACTCAAGAACTGGGTGGAAAAAACATAACGGCCAATGTTGTCGCTCCTGGGTTTATCAACACCGACATGACTGCATCTTTGCCGGAACAAACCCAAGAAGATTACAAATCAAGGATTCCAGCGGGTCGATTTGCCGAACCCGCGGAGGTAGCCGCTACCGTTAGTTTCTTAGTCGGTGAAGAAGCGGGCTACATAACAGGTGCAATAATCCCCGTAGATGGCGGATTAGGAATGGGACACTAGGAGACAGTCATGGGAATTTTAGAAGGTAAGAAAATACTGATCACCGGAGTTCTCACAGAAGCTTCTATTGCTTACACCGCAGCCCGAATCGCTCAAGAACAGGGTGCTGAGGTAATACTTTCAAGCTTTGGGAGAATGCTACCAATCACCGAGAAGATGTCTTCAAGGCTTCCTAAAAAAGCTGAGGTAATCGAGCTGGATGCAACCGACCCGGAGCACCTCGCAAAGTTGAGCGAGAGAGTGGGCGAACATTTTGATTCACTGGATGGAATTGTTCACGCAATAGCGTTTGCTCCTCAAAGCGCTCTTGGGGGCAACTTCTTGCAAACAGAATGGAGTGACGTTTCCAACGCGGTTGAGGTTAGCGCCTACTCATTGAAGTCAATCACCGCTGCTTTGCAGGATAAATTAAATAATCCCAGCAGTGTTGTCGGGCTAACTTTTGACGCCTCCTTGTCCTGGCCTGTTTATGACTGGATGGGAGTTGCCAAGGCGGCTTTTGAATCCACAT
>P_2C_Liq_2_UnCtyDRAFT_1000431_pt1 | contig 11286 bp, 11 predicted proteins | sample Pon2CUnioCityCA_FD_10236 | JGI IMG/M metagenome (IMG submission 10236) | reverse complement strand
TTTTCAGCTCAGGCATTTGTTACCCATGCAAAACTTTTTGCCAAGACGGTTTGGTCATTGAACAGAGCTTTGATTGCAAGCTTGGCTTTATCCCCATCGAGCTCAACCACCTCGGCTGAGACATTTAGCTCCGAACCATTTTCAGCATCGACTAGTACGGGCTTTGAAAATCTCACCGAGTAATCCAAAACCCCTATGCCGAGTTCGTCAAATAACGGGCTGATCGCTGCACCCATAGTCAGCATTCCGTGGGCTAAGACACCTGGGAGCCCCACCCGCTGAGCGATATCGTCACGATAGTGAATGGGGTTGAAATCACCGCTAGCCCCCGCATACCTAACCAAAGAATCACGAGTGAAGTGAAGCTTTTTATCAAATACGATCTGACCTAGTTCCATCAGCCACCCCTCACGACAAGTGTTGAACGTGCCTCGGATATCTCTGAACCTTGGGGATCAAAGATCTTGGTTACGAAGGTAATCATTTGATTACCCGCTAGTTCTTTGAGACTTTCAACGCTCAGCTGTGATGTCAATTCATCACCTGCAACGATTGGTCTTTGATATCTAAATCCCTGGTCACCGTGAACAACCCTGGAGAAATCCAGTTCTGCCTCGGGATCGTCAATCACCATTTCCAAAGATTGTTGCTGCAACACAATTGCAAATGTCGGTGGCGCAACAAGGTCACCAAAACCCGCTTTTTTGCTTGCCTCCAGAGACACACTAGGTGAGTTTTCAGAATGAAAAGTTGCAAGAGCAAACTCTCTGATTTTCTCTCGCCCAACAACATAGGGCTTTGTTACTGGATAAGTTTTTCCGATAATTTCTGGATTGACCATGTCTCAAGACTAGTATCGGGGCCGGTGTTTGAAGCCCCAACCTTCTGATCCGTAGACAAAAGGTAGGTCTTGAGAGCCTCCGAGGTGCTTGAGCGCAAGAATTCTCCAACCACGCTGATGCTTCCAAGCAAAGTATCAAGGTCCACTTCAATCTTGTGACCAATGGGTTGCCTATCTGAATTTGCTGATAAATGAGCTGGCGAGGCGATAACCAGGCGAAGCTCTTTCTCGCCTTCAAACCTAGTTCGCTTATGCATATGCCGCCGAAATAGGGTGTCTTCGCCGATCCAATTGTTGTGAACATCTATGTATCGCACTGGGCCCCCATAAATAGGAATCTCACCCCGGAGCGATTGGCGAAGATTCCCCCAAGTCGTATGGACAACGATGCAGGGTGGCGGAGTCCCGTATGTTGAGCTCATGAGAAAATCCTCGTCATTTCCGATAGACCAAGAAGAGATAAGCGCGTAGCGTTTAGCTAGTCGGTCAACCTCAGCGAGTTGTTCAAGGAGTCCCGGCGTATCCGCGTAGACCTCAGGACGGTGTCTGTGATTGTGAAGTCCTACCTCACCTTCCATTTCATCGTTTAGAGAAATGGGATCTGCAAAGTAGAGACTGCGAGTCTCAATCAGATCGAAAAACTTCACTAAATTGAAATATCGCAGAACGGGTTGCTGAGGGTCTAGCTCTTCGAAAACCCCTGGAATTTCATACGTCCTAAACACATGGCCCCCTGGTTTCTTGGTGCTGCTTGACTATGCGATCCAAGCTATTTGAAGCCTAAGGTCTTGCGGCTGGCGTATCATGCTGTTGTGAGCGCTAGCCGAAAAATGAGTCCCGCCACTTTGAGGGTGCTTGAGACTTTAGGTTCAAGTCCAGGGCCAATCTGGGGACTGCATATCATCAGAGAAACTGGCTTGCCGTCCGGGAGTGTGTATCCCATCCTTGCCCGATTGGAGGCGTTGGGAATGGTAACGAGCGAATGGGAGACGGAGCCTTCTAGGCCTGGGGCAAGGAGAAGAATCTACAGGCTAAATTCAACATCCTCAGAGTCGATTGAGCTGGCTCCCAAACTGCTAGGTGAGCCTCAAGCTAGAAAAGTTGTTTCTCCGAAAAACGGGCAACCTGGGCTTGCAAACAATTGAAATCAACTCGTTTCTGGCTAAGACTGTTTTACCTGGGTTGCAGCCCCGAGTTGAGGTCAAGGTACGTCGAGGAGTGGGTAGCGATACTGTCGGAACCAAGCCTCACCTCCAGCGAGCTATGGCGCTTATGGCGGGAGGCTCTCACGTTGTCACTAGTTTTGATGGGGCGGAGGTTCTTAGACAACTGGAAGATCACTGCAGCCGTGTTGATTGTGGCTTTATTCATAAGTCCATTTTGGCTCGTGACTTTACTTCCCCTATTTTTAGTTCCAAGAGCTGGAGTAGATTAAAACTACATATGTAGATATCTCACTAGGGGGAGAGATGAAAACAAGGCGCTTTTTCGGATTATTGATTGCGACAGTCGTTTCAATGGGGGGCTTTCAAGCTGCGATAGCCGACACACAGACAAGGTCTCTTGAGGCCGTACTACTTTCAGCTCCTGAAGTATTTGAGAATCAGAGCAGAATTGGGCGAGCGTCAAATATTGAGCAGCAAGGACGCCTGTTTAGTTCAATCGAACGCGGTGTGACGCTCGAGGTCAGAAATCTGAAACTCGAAAAAATGGTTCAGTTTCGTGGGGCGACCTTCAGGGTAATCTCTGATGCTGCCGGGGTGGACTATATTCCAGTGCCAAAATCTGACGGATCGGTACAAACGGCAGCAGTAATCAATTCGGACGAATCCAGTGAAACCCTCCGCTTTAAGTTAGGGATCCCCGCTGGAGCTACTGTGTCGATTATTGATACGGGTGAGGTTCTCATTCTCAACGCTTCGGGAAGAATGATTGGCGGAATTTCCTCGCCTTGGGCATTGGATGCTTCGGGTCAAAGTGTTGATACCAGGTTTGAAATTGTGAAAGGTGAATTGATTCAGCATGTTGACCACCAAGACGGGACTTACGAGTATCCGATTGTCGCCGACCCTTGGTTGGGTGTCGATTTATATGGATGGCCGTCGATCACAAATGTCACGGGCAAGGGTTACAAGGTCAATGTGACTCCGACCCCATGGGGCCAAGTAATGGCTGGTCTGGGAACCTGGTTTGCGCATAGAGATGAGGTCCTAACGAAGCTTGGCAGCCAATCATGGCGCTGGACCAACACCATCCAAGAACAGTTCTATTGCCACATCGCTGGACTGCCAGCTAGCCTTCCGGAATACAACCTGGAGTCATGGCGACCTTTGGTTAACTGGTCAATTTCTTTTCCGCTCTACCGGTGCAATCCTTACTCTGGAGGTTGGTCTTAAGTTGAAATCGTTGAGAAACTTTGCACTTACAATCCTCTCTGTTGGGGTCGCGATGGGTTACACACTTTGGGCGAGTGGCTTCTCTGAATACATGTATCTTGAGGATCTCGGACTCGAAACCTCGGAGGGCGGCATAGCTGCCCTGCGAACTAGTCCCGGTGAACAGTTGCTCTTAGTCGTTTCTGCGGCGCTTACTATTGGCGGAATGCTTGTGGTTCTGATCAGTTTTTTCAAGGGAAAAAATCGTGACAACACCCGGTAGTCGCGTGAAAGCCAAAAAGAAGGATTAGTTGTCTGACGAGTACGACTTTGTTAGCACCAATGTCGGGGGGGGTTGACAAGTTAAGTGAACTTTTCAAGGTGCAGCTCTGGAAATAGTTCGCTAATCAAAAGGTTCGCGAGTTTTTGCTGCGGGTTAGTTGCTAACTATGTCTGGACTCATGACATTGGTAGCGGGGGCGGGACTTGAACCCGCGACCTCACGATTATGAGCCGTGCGCTCTAACCACCTGAGCTACCCCGCCGCGTGGTCAACAGGTTGACCGAGCCCCGAGACAGGATTGAACTGTCGACCCCTTCCTTACCATGGAAGTGCTCTACCACTGAGCTATCGGGGCGAAACAACTAGCAAAGATTAGCACCATCTAATTGACTGTTGCAATTGAATTAATCAGCATTACCTCTAAGTTGGTCCACTTCGGCAACAAACCTTGTCCAAATTTCAACTGAATCTGCGCCTTCAGCTAGTAATTCTGCCTGAGCTGAACCCAACAGAGGCCATAACTGGTTCATAAATTCTGAATTAGATGTTGGTGTTGTGTTAGCTGCAGTTTCTCTAAAACCAGACAAAAAACCATCCGAGGTCTCAACTGCTGGAATTCCTGTCAAAGAACGGGCGACCACCAGCTGAGAAGCACTCTCCGTGAAGTTTTCTAAAACAAGCCTGTTTGCATAAACCGGATCATCACTCTGGGCAGAAACGAAGAATCCCGCAACATCGACTAATGCATTGGCCTCAAGGTTTCCAACCGCAGGCACCTCATAAACCACAACTGAGTCTCGCAGGCTGGTTTTCACCGAGGCAAGCGCCCAGGGTCCGCTTAACCAGCAGCCAATTTCTCCNGAATTAAATTGGTTGGCAATCGTTTGATAATCATTGTTCAAATCGAACAGATCAGAGCCCTGATTGGTCATCCATGCTGCAAATTCATATCCAGCAGCGCTTCCAAACTCCGTCTCTTGCGGTTCAATCAAATCAACACCGAAAGAACTCATAAATGGATATAGGTGATACGGATCCCCCAGATTTGGATCTAGGGCCAAGCCAATGCCGATGCCTGGAAGTTCTGCTTCAGTGGGTTGCTCTGGCACCAGAGTTGGATTGCAGAGAAGCGAAACATGCTGTTCGCTAACGGCCACACCGTAAAAATCCTCACCAACACTGAATGCGTTTTTCAGGCTTTTCGGAATTCTCTCTCCCAGAACCCCCAGTTCCAACTCTGCGACCAGGCCCTCGCTAACCAATTGCTCAGTCCAAGAGTGGGTTCCAAAGAACACATCTGGATAGACCCCGGATTGCAACCTCTGAAAAATCGCTTCAAGTTCAAGGTTCGTGAATTGAACCTCGACGCCAAATGACTCCTCAAACTCTTCGACATTTGATGCAAGGGCATTTGAGACCGCCTCCGGTGCCCAGATTGAAATGATTTCTAGGGGCTCGGGGTCGGGAGTTGGAACGTCAAAATCTTCTGGAAGACCGCCCTCAGTGGGAGTTGACTGACAAGCAGATAAAACCGTTGCGGCTATAAACANACCGACGGTGGCTCTAACTTTTCTGCTCATAGTTTTCATTTTCAACCTTGACAACTTTAGAGCGGTTTTCAAAGCTTGCCAAACACAATCTTTCTATTTGTTGTGATCAACATAAATGTAAGCGGTTGCAGATTAAAAAAGCAAAAGTTGTAAAGACATGAGATTTCGATAACAACTCGAAAAATGTGCTTCTTAGCGTTCATTACTCCCTTAGTATTTGCGGGTGACTAATTCGAATCAGACATCAGCCAAAGGCCACGAATGGTGGCGTTCCTCCGTTATTTATCAGGTTTACCCACGCTCATTTGCGGATGGTAATGGAGACGGAATGGGGGATCTGCAAGGCATCAAAAAGCGCCTGCCGGCTCTTGCTGAACTTGGTGTTGATGCAGTTTGGTACTCACCATTTTTCAAATCTCCGCAGCATGATGCTGGCTATGATGTAAGCGATTACAGAGATATAGACCCCTTGTTTGGCACCCTCGAGGACTTCGATGAGCTGGTTTCCGAATCTCACTCGCTGGGACTCAAGGTAATCGTTGACTTAGTTCCAAATCACTCATCCTCAGAGCACGAATGGTTCAAACTCGCCTTGAAATCCGAGCCTGGCAGCCCAGAGCGCAATCGTTATATCTTCCGTGACGGCAAAGGCGACAGCGGAGAGCTCCCTCCAAACAACTGGCAGAGCGTTTTCGGAGGACCGGCTTGGACCAGAATCACCGAACCTGATGGAACCAAAGGTCAGTGGTATCTGCACCTGTTCGACACTTCTCAGCCTGACTGGAACTGGGAAAACCCAGAGATCATCGAGGAGTACGACTCAGTTCTGAGGTTCTGGCTTGACCGAGGTGCTGATGGCTTCCGCATAGACGTTGCGCACTCGATGAAGAAAGACCTTGACTTCCCAGACCTAGATTCAACCAACTCCAATGCCGAGGGCGGAGCAATGACTGATGCAAGCATTGTGCATCCGTTTTGGAACCGAGAGGGAGTTCACGAAATCAATCGTCGCTGGCGAGCTGTCTTGGATGAGTATGAAGACCGAGCAATGTGTGCGGAAGCGTGGGTTATGCCACTTAGCCGCATGGCGAACTGGGTAAGGCCTGATGAATATCACCAGACATTCAACTTCGCCTATTTGGAAACCCCCTGGGATGCCAGCAAATTGAAGGCTGTTGTGAACGACTCTTTGAAAGCTTTCAGTGATGTTGGTGCTCCTTCAACCTGGGTACTTTCAAACCACGATGTGATTCGCCACACCTCTCGATTTGGTGTTAGCCAAAATCCTCCACAGGGTCAGGGAATTGGACCGGAACACGAACAACCCGATGAGGAATTGGGCCTCAGAAGAGGTCGGGCTGCAAGCACCTTTATGTTGGGTCTTCCAGGCGGTGCCTACATCTATCAGGGAGAGGAGCTTGGCCTCCCCGAGCACACAACCCTTGATCACAAATACCGTCAGGACCCAACCTATTTCAGAACCAATGGCGAAAAAGTTGGTCGCGATGGTTGCAGGGTCCCCATCCCTTGGGAGCATGACAAGAAAAGTTTTGGCTTTGGTGACACCGACACCCCTTGGATTCCGCAGCCTGAAGGTTTTGCCGAATACGCCAGGGATGTTCAGGAGGGTGTCGAGGGATCGACCCTTGAACTTTATAAAAAGCTTCTGCGTTTGCGCAAAGAATACAAACTTGGTTCAGGTGAGCTTCACTGGCTGGAACCTCTCTGCAGCGAAAGCTCGATTGCTTTTGAAAACAATGGTGTTTTGGTCATCTCCAACATGGGTGAACCAATCAACCTGCCCGGTGGGGAGATTCTGGCCTCGACCCAACAGGGATTAGAACCCGGGGGTCAGCTGAACACAGACCAGAGCGCATGGATTCGTCTCTAGAACAGTGGTGGCGCGATGCTGTCATTTATCAGATCTACCCAAAGAGTTTTAGAGATTCCAACGGGGATGGCTTTGGAGACCTCAGGGGCCTAAGCGACAAACTTGGTGAAATTGCCAAACTGGGCGTGGACGGAATCTGGCTGTCTCCTTTTTACCCNTCCCCTCAAAAAGACAGCGGTTATGACGTAAGTGATTATTACGGGGTGGATCCTATTTTTGGAACACTGGATGATTTCAGCGAGATGGTGGAAACAGCACACAATCTAAACCTGAAGGTGCTTTTGGATCTAGTCCCCAACCACACCTCCGATCAACACCCCTGGTTTCAAAACGCCCTAAACTCTGACCCTGGCTCTGATGCAAGAGAGATGTATCTGTTTGCCAATGGTGCTGGAGTCGATGGGGAGCTGCCGCCAAACAACTGGCAAAGCATGTTTGGCGGTCCCGCCTGGACCAGAGAGTCAAAGCATGGCCAGTGGTATTGCCATTTATTTGACACCTCACAACCCGATCTCAACTGGCGGAATCCTGCGGTTTTGAATGAGATTCAAAAAGTTATGCAGTTTTGGTTTGACCTGGGAGCAGACGGCTTCCGAGTTGACCAACCGCATGCCCTAATCAAGGCGGAGGGATTGCCCGACCATCCCTACGTTGAACGTGCTGGTAGCGGTTATATTGAAGGCGAAATCGACCCACCGATGTGGTTTCAGCCAGAAGTTCACGACATCCTAAGAAAGCTAAGGAAAACTGCAGATCAAGCTGGTGGCAAGGTGCTTTGTGGTGAATCCTACGTTTTGCCATTGAGCAAGATGGCTCAGTGGCTACGTCCCGATGAGCTTCACCAGAACTTCAACTTTAGATTCTTGGACGCTAACTGGATTGAAGATTCAATCCGAGAAACAATTGATGAATCCCTTGAAGCCTTTTCAGCAGTTGGCTCTCAATCCACCTGGGCGCTGAATAACCACGATGTTGTTAGGGCGGTTTCACGTTTTGGAAGCGCTTATTCAAGACCAACCCAGAGTGATGGGATTGGACCTGAGGATGTCCAGCCAGATAACGAGTTAGGAAACAAAAAAGCGATGGGGGCAACGCTTGTAATGCTGTCACTCCCTGGCAACTGCTATCTCTATCAGGGTGAGGAGCTAGGGCTTCCAGACCACACCACAATTGCCCCTGAGCATCGTCAAGACCCAACGTTTTTTAGAACTGGGGGTATCCGAGTTGGAAGAGATGGGGCAAGAGCTCCAATTCCATGGGAAAAAGGTGAGAAAAACTTCGGGTTTTCAACAGCAAAAACAACCTGGCTGCCGCAGCCTGCAGAGTATGAAAATTATGTAAGAAGTGGCAATAAAACCCTCGAGCTATATCGCTCAGCCCTGTTGCTAAGAAAAAAATACAGCCTTGGGGCTGGCAGTTTCAGCTGGCTTGATGGGGAACTGTTTGGTTACGAAAACAACGGTGTAAGGGTTTATCACAACTTCTCTGAGGGTGAAATCCCCATGCCCGAGGGAGAAATCTTGATTTCTAGCCAGGGTTCAACCCAGACTTTGCAACCAAATGAAACTGTTTGGCTAGTCGGCTAGTTCTTTCCTAGGCCACCAGAACTTGCTTCCTAGGATAAATGCAAGCGCAGGGACAATTACAGTTCTAACCAGCAATGTGTCAAGCAGTACGCCTAGACCAACAATGGTTCCAACCTGAGCTAGCGCAATCAATGGCAACACTCCTAGCACTGAGAACACAGCTGCTAGCAGGATTCCAGCGCTGGTGATAACACCACCGGTTGCCCCCAGGGCCTTCTGCATACCCGCCCTGGTTCCCAGTTTCCTGGCCTCCTCCTGAGCCCTGGTGACCAAGAAGATGCTGTAATCAACACCAAGGGCGACCAGGAACAAAAACGCCAAGATAAACACACTGAGATCAAGGGCCGGGAACCCAAATACGTTTTGGAAAATCACCCATGAGGCTCCATAGGCTGCGAAGAAACTTCCCACCACGGCAATCAACAGCAAAATCGGCGTGACCAGATTTCTCAACAAAACAACCAAAATCAGAAATACCGAAATCAAGATAAGTGGAAGAAGTAGTGCCTGATCGCGCTCCGTTGCCTGCCTTTGATCAAGCGCGGTTGCATCATCACCACCAACCAGGCCGATGGCCTCTGCCGGCAGCTCATCCAAAGCAAGTCTCAGTTCAGCAACCGTGTCCAGCGCCAATGCACTTTCAGGTTCGGCATCTAGCACTACATTCAGTTGGGTGAATTCATCAGTTGAATCTCCAGCATTCACCTCGTCAACATTTTCAACCCCCAAAATTATTGACGTTGCCTGCTCGACGTAGTTGTTTTCAATAATCACAGCCGACGGACTGGTGGCACCCGCGCTGAATGATTCTCCAAGCAATTCAATTCCCGCAACTGCTTCGGGTTTTTCAATGAAAACCTCCGTGGAGCTCAGTCCCGTCTTTGTGCCAAGACCTCCGGTTGCCAAAATCGCAAGGAAGACCACACCAACCCCAGCTGAGGTCACTGGACGGCGAGAAACTGCTTTTCCTAACTTGGAAAACAATCCGTTTTCGTATGGGTTTTTGCCACCGACTCTTGGAATGAATGGCCAGAAAACTCCCCTGCCAAAGACAACCAGTGCTGCTGGCAAAATCACTAGACCGGCAAACATGGCCATCACAATTCCAACAGCACCAATCAAACCAAGTGCCTGACGACCTTCAATCTCTGCAAATAGCAACAAGGACAAAGCCACGGCGACAGTTCCACCTGATGCCAAAATTGCGGGTCCGGCCCCCTTCACGGCATTTCTCATAGCCTGACGTCGATCCTCAAGGACCAAAAGTTCCTCTTTGTACCGAGCAATCAACAGCAAGGCGTAGTTTGTTCCAGCACCAAATACCAAAACCGCCAAAATGCCCGTGTTATCAGCCGTCAAAGTGATGCCGGCAGCCTCGGCAACAGGAACCACAACCTGCTGCGCCATGGCGTCTGTGACCACCACAACCAGCAATGGGACCCAAAGCAGCACAGGCGAGCGATAGGTGATTAGCAGAATCGTTGCCACCACCAATACCGAGGCGCCCAAAATAGCAAAATCGGCTCCAGCGAAAATGTTTCCAAGATCTGCAACAAAGGCCTCGGGGCCAGTGACGTAGGCCTCCAAGCCAGCAGGCATTCCCTGGGAAGCAATGACCCGCATGTCATTAATTCGCTCATCGGTTATTTCAAAATTATCTGTGGCCTCCAACGGCACCGTGATGCTTGCAGCTTCACCACCTTCAGAAATTCGCGCAGGGGGAACAAAAGCCTCACCCTGGATTTCAAGTGAGCTATATTCGGTGAATTTCTCATTAGCGCCACCTGCGGGCATCATGGTTTGAGGGTCAAATTCACCCTGCACCCACTCGAGTTGAGATTCTGTGAATTCTGATCCATCGGTAGTTCTGTAAAGAATCAGCACAGCAGTTCCGTCTGAACTGGGGAGCTGATCTTGGTATTCCTCAACCAGCACTGATTCGGCATCGTCAGGGAGTCCTGCGCCCGGAGTGGTGTCATTACCCGCAGAGGCAAGTGGGCCAAATGCGATTCCAACAAAACCAAGGCCGATCAACAATGTGATCCAAGCTGATGATTTTCCGGTTATGAATTCTCTGAACTTTTGCAAAACACCTTCTACCGCTATCTCATGGATAGCTTAATCCAAACTGTGGTGGCAAGTGAGGGATTCGAACCCCCGAAGGCTACGCCGGCTGATTTACAGTCAGATCCCTTTGGCCGCTTGGGTAACTTGCCATTGCGCTAGGCGCGATTGCCTATCATAGCCGAAAAAGTTCACTGTAATCATTTACAGTTGACTTCATGGTTGGAATTGAAGAGGTCGCTGCCCGCGCGGGTGTCTCCACTGCAACCGTTTCCAGGGCCCTCAATGACAAGCCACACGTTTCAAAAAAGGCCAGAGAAAAAGTTTTCAAAGCAGCTGATGACCTGGGCTATGTTCCCTCATCCTCTGCATACACCCTGGCAACCGGTAAAACCAAAAATGTTGGGGTGGTCGTTCCGTTTGTTGACCGCTGGTTTTTCTCGGTGGTTGTAGAGGGCCTCAGTGAGGCGCTAAACAAACGTGGACTTGATGTTTCTTTTTATTCACTAAAGGGTGGGCCGGAACAAAGGTCCACGGTTTTTAATGATCTTCTTCTGAGAAAACGGGTTGATGGAGTAATCACTGTGGCGCTGAAGCTCTCAGAAGATGAGCTCACCAACCTCACCAACCTGAGAAAGCCCTTGGTTGGTGTGGGTGGACCGATTGGGGGTGCCAGGTCTCTGGGAATCGATGAAG
>P_2C_Liq_2_UnCtyDRAFT_1000430_pt1 | contig 11306 bp, 13 predicted proteins | sample Pon2CUnioCityCA_FD_10236 | JGI IMG/M metagenome (IMG submission 10236) | reverse complement strand
GGCGCGGGGCTGCAAGACAAGCGATGGTCAAATTGCATAACAGAGTGTAACCGCGATGGGCGGGATGCCGCCAATGAAAGGGCAGGGGACAGGATGCAAACGGTTATATTCGATCTCGACGGAACACTTGCGGACACCAGTGGTGACCTCTTGGCGGCGGCGAATGCGGCCTTTGATGCGTTGGGCCACCCCGCCCGGCTGGACCCGGTCGCTGCAGAAGATCAGGCCACCGCGCTGCGCGGCGGGCGCGCGATGCTTCGGCTGGGGTTTGGGCGACACGGTGCCATTGATGAGGCTGCGGTCGATGCGGGCTATCCAGTACTTCTAGAGGCCTATGCCCAAGCGCTAAGCGTGCATACCACCCTCTATCCCGGCGTGATGGACGCGGTTGAGCGGCTGCGCGTTGCTGGTCACCCGGTTGGTATTTGCACCAATAAACCTAGTGGTTTGGCCGAAAGCCTGATGCGAGACTTGGGTGTTCGTGATGCGTTTGGCGCGCTTGTGGGGGCGGATACCCTGCCAGTGCGCAAACCCGACCCTGCCCCGTTTCGTCACGCGGTCGAATTGGTGGGCGGCGACCCGGCGCGCGCGGTCCTGATTGGTGATACAGAAACCGACCGTGAAACTGCTCGTGCCGCGGGTGTCCCCAGCGTGCTGGTGACCTTCGGACCCTTGGGGCGTGGTGTTGAGGCGCTCTCTCCCGAGGCGCTTTTGGATCACTACGATGATCTGGACCGGGTTCTTTCGGGCATCTGGACCGACTGAGGGCAATTGACGCAGCCACAATTGCTTCATATCGCTAGGGTATCGCGTTTTTGAGAGGCTGCCATGACCGAGCGTTTTACGGGATCGTTTACTCAGCAGGAACCCATTCCAGAGGCCGGGATCGAAGCCGCGCTTGAGGTGCTGCGTTCGGGTCGTTTGCATCGCTACAACTTGTCTCCGGATGAAATCGGCGAAGTCGGCCTGTTGGAGGAGGAATTTGCCGCCTCTGTCGGGGCGAAATACGCACTGGCCGTTGCCTCAGGTGGTTATGCCATGGGCTGCGCGTTGCGCGCGCTGGGCATCGGTCCCGGTGATAAGGTCTTGACCAATGCCTTCACGCTGGCCCCGGTGCCGGGCGCTATTGCGAGCGTCAATGCTGCGCCGGTTTTGGTCGAAATCACATCGGACCTTGTGCTCGATCTAAACGACCTTGAGGCGAAGGCGAAATCTTCCGGCGCGCGCGTCCTAATGCTGAGCCATATGCGCGGGCACTTGGTCGATATGGAGGCGTTGGTGGCGGTTTGTAACCGGTTGGGCGTCACGATCATTGAGGATTGCGCACACACGATGGGGGCGGCGTGGAACGGCAAAGCCTCCGGCACGTTCGGTGCAGTCGGCTGTTTTTCGATGCAAACCTACAAACACATCAACTCTGGCGAAGGCGGGCTGATTGTCACGGATGACCCAGAGCTTGCGGCGCGGATGATCCTGCTATCGGGCAGCTACATGCTGTATGAACGCCACGGCGCGCGCCCACCGATGGAGGCCTTTGAGGATGCTCGTTTTGTGATGCCCAACGTGTCGGGCCGCATGGATCATTTGCGTGCAGCGATCTTGCGTCCGCAATTGGCGGACCTACCGCGGCAAGTGGCCCGGTGGGCCGAGCGGTATCAGACGCTCGAAGCGGGGCTTGCCCAAACACCCGGCCTACACGTGGCGCCCCGCCCAGGTGCAGAGACTTATGTGGGCTCTAGCTTTCAATTCACTTTGCCCGGCGCTTCGGCCGATCATATCCGTGATTTCGTAGCACGTTGTGCTGCGCGCGGGGTTGAGCTGAAATGGTTCGGGGCGGATGCGCCCGTGGGCTTTACGTCGCGCCATAGCCATTGGGGCTATGTTAGCCCGCAGCAATTGCCCAACACGGATCGTATCCTGTCAGGGCTGTTGGACATGCGCGTACCCTTGACGTTCAGCGTAGAAGATTGCGCGTTGATCGCGCGGATCATTGATGCCGAGGCACGGGTGCCTGCATCCGTGGCCGCTGAGTAAAACGTGCCGCGTTGGTGGATATTTGCGCCCATTGCGGCGTTCTTCGGGCTGATTGGCGTTATGGCTTTGCTCTATGGCAAAGACATCGCGGAGCTGTCCGAGACCGAAGTCATTACCCACTACGCCGAGCGCTATGTGGTTGAGAGCGACAATCCAAATGCGCGCATGACGGACTGCCACGCGGTTCCCGGTGCGGACAATGTATGGATCATCGTGCGTTGTGCGGGGCATGAATATGCGGTGAACCGCTTTGGCGGGCTGATCGAATACACGCCGCTGTCGCAACTGCCGCCCAGCACCTAGCGCGCCTTGCGCAGAACATGCGCAACACCCTTGATGCCTGCGCGATACTGGGCACTGTAGGGGCACCTTTTTAATACACTTATTAACGTATGGATTTTGATATGTCTGATTTCACGGATCTTATTGATTGGTATCGACCTGTTGGCGGCATTCGGTACCGTACGATCAAACCTGTCCCGTGGGAAATCGGGGCCAAAGGATCGGGCCTGCGGATCGTTGTGCCGGTCGATTATGAGTTCGACGTCTCAATCCCTTGGTTCCTGCGTTGGCTGTTTGATCCCCATGATGCGCGTTATCTCAAAGCCGGGGCGCTGCACGATTATGCCCTGCATGTCCTCAGCTGGTCACGGGTTGCGGCCGCTGCCTCCTTTTCAGAGGCGCTGAGCGCGGATGACGTAAAGCTATGGCGCAGATTGCCCATGGTGCTCAGCGTAATCGTCTACAAATTCGACTGAGTCGTCACTGGGCGATCCGTGGCACGGATCAGGCTGGCAAAGGCCACCGTCCAAGCCTGCGTCAGGACGCCGCCCCTACAAAATCCAAAAATTCCCGCCTGCGTTGCAAATCAGGCGGGTACTGCGACGCTGCGCCGATTGACCCCCCGGGTCATGGGGACTAGATACCCCTCCAAGGTGCCTTTCGCATGAACGACCGAAACGAAGGAGGCCCACGTGGACGCGCTACTTTCGGAATACTTGCCTATCTTGATGTTTATCGGTGTGGCTGTCGGCCTCGGCCTTGTGCTGATGTTGTCGGCGCTGATCGTTGCTGTGCGCAACCCCGATCCCGAGAAACTCTCTGCTTATGAGTGTGGTTTCAACGCCTTTGATGACGCGCGGATGAAGTTCGACGTGCGGTTCTACCTCGTGGCGATCTTGTTCATCATCTTTGACCTCGAAATCGCATTCCTGTTCCCGTGGGCCGTGGCCTTTGGGGATATGAGCATGGCGGCCTTTTGGTCCATGATGGTGTTCTTGGCCGTTTTGACCGTGGGCTTTGCCTATGAGTGGAAAAAGGGAGCCCTCGAATGGGAGTGATGACAGGCGCACACACGGCCGGACCCGACAAGGAACAGGCCACCGCTCTTATCAATCAGGAGTTGCAGGACAAAGGGTTCCTCGTCACCTCTACGGATGATCTTATCAACTGGGCGCGCACTGGTTCGCTGCACTGGATGACCTTCGGGTTGGCCTGCTGCGCCGTTGAGATGATGCACACCGCGATGCCGCGCTACGACATGGAGCGGTTCGGTACCGCGCCGCGCGCGTCCCCGCGTCAGTCGGACTTGATGATTGTGGCCGGTACGCTGACCAACAAAATGGCGCCCGCGCTGCGCAAGGTCTACGACCAGATGCCAGAGCCGCGCTATGTTTTGTCGATGGGGTCCTGCGCGAACGGTGGCGGCTATTATCACTACAGCTATTCGGTTGTGCGCGGGTGTGATCGGATCGTTCCGGTTGATCTGTATGTGCCCGGTTGCCCGCCCACGGCAGAGGCGCTGCTGTATGGTCTGTTGCAGCTGCAACGCAAAATCCGCCGCACTGGCACGATCACGAGGTAGGCTATGTCTGACGCACTCCAACAGGCTGCGCATCAGGCGCTTTTGGACTTGGCGGACCATATTTCGGCCAAGCAACCCGATGCCGTATCCAGCCACACTGTGACCCACGGTGAGTTGACAGTTGAGGTCTCGCCCTCGGCCATCGTGGATTTCGTGGATTTTCTGAAGTCTGACGCGACCTGCCGGTTCAGCAGCTTGGTGGATATCACTGGCGTGGATTATCCCGGCGAAGAGCGTCGCTTTGTGGTCGTCTACCACTTTTTGTCGATGTACCAAAACCAGCGTATCCGGGTCAAAGCGGCGATCCGCGAAGAGGAAATCATCCCTTCGATCGTGTCGGTTTATCCGGCGGCCAACTGGTTTGAGCGTGAAGTGTTCGACATGTACGGCGTGCTGTTTTCCGGTCACCCGGACCTGCGCCGTATCCTGACGGATTATGGGTTCCGCGGCTATCCGCTGCGCAAGGACTTCCCCACCACGGGCTACACCGAGGTGCGCTATGACGAGGTTCAAAAACGCGTGGTCTATGAGCCCGTGAACCTTACCCAAGAATATCGCCAATTCGATTTCATGTCCCCGTGGGAGGGTGCGGAATACATCCTGCCCGGTGACGACAAAGCGGAAGAGAAGGCCTAATATGATGGACGGCACGAACTTCGACGACGCCCTCACGGGCGAGCAAAAAATCCGGAACTTTAACATCAACTTCGGGCCTCAGCACCCGGCGGCACATGGCGTGTTGCGGCTGGTGCTAGAGCTGGACGGTGAGATCGTGGAGCGGTGTGATCCGCACATCGGCCTGTTGCACCGCGGCACCGAAAAGCTGATGGAAAGCCGCACGTATCTGCAAAACCTGCCTTACTTTGACCGCCTCGATTACGTGGCGCCGATGAACCAAGAGCACGCTTGGTGTCTGGCCATTGAAAAGCTGACAGGTGTCGAAGTGCCCCGTCGTGGCTCTTTGATCCGGGTTCTGTACTGTGAGATCGGGCGCATCCTGAACCACATTCTGAACGTGACCACACAGGCCATGGACGTTGGCGCGCTGACGCCGCCGCTGTGGGGCTTTGAGGAACGCGAAAAGCTGATGTGCTTTTATGAGCGGGCTTGCGGCGCGCGTTTGCACGCAGCGTACTTCCGCCCCGGCGGTGTTCATCAGGACCTGCCTGATGATCTGCTGGATGATATCGAAGAATGGGCGCATTTCTTTCCCAAGGTCATGGATGACATCGACGGCCTGCTGACGGAAAACCGTATCTTCAAGCAGCGTAACGTAGATATCGCCATCGTGACCGAGGAAGAAGTCACCGATTGGGGCTTTTCGGGCGTGATGGCGCGGGGCTCTGGCCTTGCGTGGGATTTGCGTCGTGCGCAGCCCTATGAGTGCTACTCCGAGTTTGATTTCGACATCCCGATCGGCAAAAGCGGCGATTGCTACGACCGCTACTTGGTCCGCATGCAAGAGATGCGCGAAAGCCTGAAGATCATCCTGCAAGCCATCGCCAAGCTGCGCGAATGCCCCGGTGACGTGTTGGCCCGTGGGAAAATCACGCCGCCCAAGCGTTCGGACATGAAAACCTCGATGGAAAGCCTGATCCACCACTTCAAGCTTTACACCGAAGGTTTCCACGTGCCCGCAGGTGAGGTCTATGCCGCCGTTGAGGCCCCGAAGGGTGAATTCGGCGTCTACCTCGTGGCGGATGGCACCAACAAACCCTATCGCTCCAAAATTCGGGCGCCCGGGTTTTTGCACCTGCAAGCGATGGATCACGTCGCCAAAGGCCACCAACTTGCAGACGTTGCAGCCATCATCGGCACCATGGATGTGGTGTTCGGAGAGATCGACCGCTAGCGACGTGCCCCGACCATTGGGCTAGCCAGAAACAAGAACGAGACCGACCACATGCTCCGCCGCCTGCACAAAGACCAACCTGAGAGTTTCGCCTTCACGCCGGATAACCACGCGTGGGCCGAGGCCCAGATCAAGAAATACCCCGAGGGTCGTCAGGCTTCGGCGATTATTCCGCTGTTGTGGCGCGCGCAGGAGCAGGAGGGCTGGTTAAGCCGTCCCGCGATTGAACATGTCGCTGCGATGTTGGATCTGGCCTACATCCGGGCGCTTGAGGTTGCGACGTTCTATTTCATGTTCCAGCTCCAGCCGGTGGGCGCGGTGGCGCATATCCAGATTTGTGGCACGACCTCGTGCATGATTTGTGGCGCTGAGGATCTGGTCGCGGTTTGTAAGGATAAGATCGCAAAGGCCCCGCATGTGATCTCGGACGATGGAAAGCTGTCGTGGGAAGAGGTCGAATGCCTTGGGTCCTGTGCAAACGCGCCTATGGCCCAGATCGGCAAGGATTATTACGAAGACCTTACGGCCGAAAAGTTCGCGACCATCTTGGATGAGCTGCGCGCTGGTCGCGTGCCGACCCCGGGCCCGCAGAACGGTCGCTACGGCTCTGAGCCGTTGGGCGGTTTGACCAGTCTCAAATCCTATGAGGCGGGTAAGGCTGCGGGCAACGCGTCTGTACAACTGGCCACCGACATTGGCGATACCGTGAAACGGATCGACGGAACCGAGGTGCCTCTGTTGACGCCGTGGATCCATGATGGCGCGGCCAACACGTCCGTAAAGCCAGCGGCACAGCCCAAGGCAAAGCCAGCGACGCCGAAAAAGGCGCAAAAAGCCGCCGACACGGCGACATCGGGCACCAAACCTGCTGGCCTGACGGCGGCGCGGGACGGCAAGGCCGACGATCTTAAGCTGATCAAAGGCGTTGGGCCCAAGCTAGAAACGCTCATCAACTCCCTCGGGTTCTATCATTTTGATCAGATCGCAGCGTGGTCCGAGGATGAGATCGCATGGGTCGATCAGAACCTCGAAGGCTTCAAAGGTCGGGTCACTCGGGACACTTGGGTTGCCCAAGCCAAGGCGCTTGCCGCCGGAGGGGAGACAGAAATCGCATCTCGCGTTAAGAAGGGGGACGCCAACGAATAAGGCGCTTTTAACGGGGAGAAGTTAATAATGGAAAAATCATCTAGCAAATTGACCTGCGCGATCACCTGTTGGGGGATTGCTGCGTTATTTGGTGTGGTCGTTGCGGCCGTTTTGATTTCCATGAGCGGATGGATGTTTTTGCAAGGCGCCTTCATGGGCGCAGTCGGTTTTGTGGTTCTTGGGGTGCTGTTGTCGCTGACGCTGTGCCGAGACCTGCCGCACCTGTCTGAGGTTCGCGCCGTGAGCAGCGCGCCTGCGCCAACAGCAGCACCTGATGCGCCATCGGCCGCCCGCACATCTGCGACAGCGGCAGCCGCCGCCGCGATGGACACGGCAACCGCGGATGCAACCGACGATGTCGTGGCACCTGCGCCTGCCCCCAAGAAAGCGGCCCCGGCACCTACTCCTGCGCCAAAACCCGCGCCAGCCAAACCAGCAGCGGCGGAAGGCGAAGGTACCAAGCCCGCAGCCTTGGCAGCAGCCCGCGCGGGGGGTGCAGATGATTTGAAACGTATCAAAGGGGTCGGCCCAAAATTGGAGCAGACCTGCAACAGCCTTGGGTTTTACCATTTCGATCAAATCGCGGCGTGGACCGCAGATGAGGTCGCTTGGGTGGATCAAAACCTTGTTGGCTTCAAAGGTCGCGTGAGCCGTGATGATTGGGTCGCGCAGGCCAAGCTTTTGGCGTCCGGAGGGGAGACTGAGTTCTCCAAGAAGGTCGACAAAGGCGATGTATACTGAGGTGTAAATGGCACCTCGCAACACGGACGCCTCCGTCCGCACGGCCAAACAGGCCAAACTGGTCGCTATCGTGCTTGTCGCCACGATGGTGCTCTGGATGGGGGCGAATTTCATTGGCGCGCAGGTGGGGATATCGACCCGCTTTGCGTTGCTGTTTGATCTGGCGGCGCTGGGGGCCTTGCTGTTTGATCTGGCGGCGCTGGGGGCTTTTATCTGGGCCCTTATCGTGACGATTGGCATCTGGCGTGCGCGCCAGAACGAAAAGGACTAGGACATGCTGCAAGATCAGGACCGGATCTTCACCAACCTTTACGGAATGCACGACCGCACCCTAGCGGGCGCGCAACAGCGCGGCCATTGGGACGGGACCAAGGATCTGATCGGTTTGGGCCGTGATAAGATCGTTGAAATCATGAAGGCGTCGGGCCTGCGTGGCCGTGGCGGCGCGGGCTTTCCTACGGGGCTTAAGTGGTCCTTTATGCCCAAGGAAAGTGACGGCCGTCCTGCGTACCTTGTCGTCAATGCGGACGAATCCGAGCCGGGCACCTGCAAAGACCGGGAGATCATGCGCCACGATCCCCACACCCTGATCGAAGGGTGCCTGATCGCGTCGTTCGCGATGAATGCGCATGCCTGCTACATTTACATCCGGGGCGAATATATCCGCGAAAAAGAGGCGCTCCAGGCCGCTATCGATGAGGCCTATGCCGCGGGTCTGGTCGGCCCGAACGCGTGCAAATCCGGTTGGGACTTTGAGATTTACCTGCACCACGGGGCAGGGGCCTACATCTGCGGCGAAGAGACCGCGCTGATCGAGAGCCTTGAGGGCAAAAAGGGCATGCCCCGCATGAAGCCGCCGTTTCCTGCGGGTGCGGGTCTCTATGGCTGCCCCACGACGGTGAATAACGTCGAATCCATTGCCGTTGTGCCGACCATCCTGCGCCGCGGCGCGGAATGGTTTTCGCAATTCGGTCGCCCCAACAACGCTGGCACCAAGCTGTTCGCGATTTCGGGCCATGTGAACAACCCCTGTGTCGTCGAAGAGGCCATGTCGATCAGCTTTGAAGAACTGATCGAGACCCATTGCGGCGGTATTCGTGGCGGTTGGGATAACCTAAAGGCCGTGATCCCCGGCGGATCCTCGGTGCCCTGTATCCGCGGCGAAAACATGCGCGACGCGATCATGGATTTTGACTACCTGCGTGAGCAACGCTCGGGCCTCGGGACTGCGGCGATCATCGTGATGGATAATTCCACCGACATCATCAAAGCGATCTGGCGTCTTTCGAAGTTCTATAAACACGAAAGCTGTGGCCAATGTACGCCCTGCCGTGAAGGCACGGGGTGGATGATGCGGGTCATGGACCGCTTGGTCCGAGGCGAAGCTGAGGTTGAGGAAATCGATATGCTGTTGGACGTGACCAAGCAGGTCGAAGGCCACACGATCTGTGCCCTTGGTGATGCGGCCGCGTGGCCCATCCAAGGCCTGATCCGCAACTTCCGGGATGAGATCGAAGATCGCATCATCGCCCAGAAAAAGGGCCGCGTTAGTGCGGTAGCCGCAGAATGATCCGCGCCTCTCTCCTCCTGTGTTGCCTCGCGACACCCGCATTTGCGGCTGAAAAAGTCCCTGCGCCCACGTATTTCGTGTCCACGGTCATGGAAACCTCGACCGCTCAGATGCTGGCCGTTCGGTGTTCGACCTTGTCGATCCATCTGGGCAAAGCCGCACTGCGCAGCGAAAGCGTGTTGGTGCAACTGACGAAGGACGGGTTTGAGCCTTCAAACCTTGAGGATCAGATGCAAGACCCCTCTGCCGACGTGGCAGTGTTGCAGGATGCCTTTGTGGCCAAGCATAACCTGCGTGGCACGGTGACCGAAGATCAGATTTGTGCCGCGGGCCAGATCGAAATCGCCGAAGGCACCGGCGTTGGTGAGCTGTTGTTGGGTGTTGCTCAATGATCCGCGCATTGGTGGTCGCCGCTTTGGTCGCAAGCCTGTCCGGCTGTGGCTGGTTTGGCATTGGCCAAGACCGCGCGCTGCGCTCAGAGCGGGTGTTGTTTGACGGCATCCGGTTCCGCACCGACGTAGACGGCAACAGCCAAGACCGCCGCGACTTTACCGTCGATGTCCGGGGTGCGTCGCGCAGCTTGGCAGGCGCCCAAGAGGCGGGTGAGTTCGAAGCGGTTAAGTATTGCCTCGGCGTGTTCGGCGGATCGGATATCGCCTGGACACAATCCCCTTACCAAGAGCTTGAGGCCTTGGAATTAGGGGCGAATGACACATTGACGATTGCAGGGCGCTGCACCAAACGCTGAGCCCAAGCCAGCGCCGCCAGACACGGCGCGCGAAGTATGATGAAGGACGACGAAAATGAGCGACCTTAGGAAAGTGAACATCGACGGCCATGAGGTCGAAGTCGACGGTGCCATGACCCTGATCCAAGCCTGTGAAGAGGCCGGGATCGAGGTGCCGCGGTTCTGCTATCACGAGCGTCTTTCCATCGCTGGCAACTGCCGGATGTGTTTGGTTGAGGTCGTTGGTGGCCCGCCCAAACCTGCGGCCTCCTGCGCGATGCAGGTCCGCGATTTACGCCCCGGCCCCGAAGGTCAGGCCCCCGTCGTTAAAACCAACTCCCCGATGGTCAAAAAGGCCCGTGAAGGGGTGATGGAGTTTCTGCTCATCAACCACCCACTGGATTGCCCGATCTGCGATCAGGGCGGTGAGTGTGACCTGCAAGACCAAGCCATGGCGTATGGCGTTGATTTCTCCCGCTTCCGGGAACCCAAGCGCGCCACCGAAGACTTGGATCTCGGCCCATTGGTCGAAACCCACATGACGCGCTGCATTTCTTGCACCCGTTGCGTGCGCTTCACGACCGAGGTCGCGGGCATCCACCAGATGGGCCAGACGGGACGCGGCGAAGATGCCGAGATCACCTCTTATCTAGGTGAGACGTTGAACTCGAACATGCAGGGCAACATCATCGACTTGTGCCCCGTGGGTGCGTTGGTGTCTAAGCCCTATGCCTTTACGGCTCGCCCTTGGGAACTGACCAAGACCGAGAGCATCGACGTGATGGACGCGCTTGGCTCAAACATTCGGGTTGATACCAAGGGTCGTGAAGTCATGCGGTTCCTGCCGCGCAACCACGACGGTGTGAATGAGGAATGGATTTCCGATAAAACACGGTTTGTGTGGGATGGTCTGCGCCGCCAGCGTCTGGACAAGCCCTACGTGCGTATCGACGGCAAGCTAAAGCCCGCTAGCTGGGGTGAAGCGCTTCAAGCCGCCGCCAAGGCGATCAAGGGCGCGCGCAAAGTTGCCGGTGTTGTGGGTGATTTGGCCCCCACAGAGGCGGCCTTTGCGCTTAAGGCGCTGGTCGAAGGCCACGGTGGTGCGGTCGAGTGTCGTGCCGATGGTGCGAAGTTGCCCGCAGGCAACCGCTCTGGCTATGTCGGTACCGCTTCGATCGAAGATATCGACACGGCCGAAGCGATCATGCTTATCGGCTGCAACCCACGCGATGAGGCGCCTGTGCTGAACGCGCGTCTGCGCAAGGCTTGGTCGCGAGGCGCAAACGTGGGCGTCGTTGGGCCAGAGGTCGATTTGACGTTTGATCACGCGCATCTGGGCACCGGTCCCGCCGCTTTGACGGAGCTGTTGGCA
>P_2C_Liq_2_UnCtyDRAFT_1000424_pt1 | contig 11482 bp, 1 predicted proteins | sample Pon2CUnioCityCA_FD_10236 | JGI IMG/M metagenome (IMG submission 10236) | reverse complement strand
TGGCGTTTATGATTACATGTACATGGATGACATCACAGTTAAGGATATTCCTCCATGTCCAGAACCAATCGGTTTGTCTTTAGCTGCTACAACGCAAGCTTCAGCAACCATCTCTTGGTCTTCTAGCTCTGCTGCGTTCAACATTGAGGTAGGTCCTATGGGCTTTACCCAAGGTACAGGTACTTCGTACTCTAGTACAACAACTTCTTACACAGCGACTGGATTGACGCAGAACACGTACTACGATGCCTACGTTATGGCAAACTGTACGTCAACAGGTGATGGTACCTCGAACTGGGTAGGGCCGTTCACATTCAAAACAGAATGTGGTGATCAGGCCGTTCCTTACACAAATGGATTTGAAGGTTATGCAAGTGGTAATACAACCACACCGAATCTTCCAGATTGTTGGGCTTACGGTAAGACGGGTACTTCAACGTCATTGTACGCTTACAACTACAACTATTCGTTCTATGCGAATGGTGGAACAAACTCTGTACGTTTCTATGGTTACGCAAGTACCACTTCGACCAACAGTGCCGATGGCGATACGCTCGCAGCGTTTTCTCCAAGCATTGCTGGTTTGAGTGGCAACGATAAGCAAGTGATTTTCAACGTAAGAACATCTTCTTCTATTGCGTACTACACGACAAAGATGATCATCGCGACTGCAGATTCAAATGCATCAATGGGATCCATCCACATCGTGGATACCGTGAATTATTCAAACGTTTATCAAGAGTTCACGGTTGATTTAGACAATGTACCTACAAACGCTTCGCGCGTTGTGTTTATGGTAGTTCCTGAATTTGTATCGGGTTACACGTATGCCTACGCTTACGCTTATTTAGATGATATCGAAATTCGTGATATTCCAAATTGTCCTATCGCTATAAATGCAGAGGGTAACGCTACATCTGATTCTTCTGTTACACTAACGTGGGTAGATAGCTCAGCAGTAACTAACTATATTATCGAATGGGGTCCTGCTGGCTTTACTCAAGGTACAGGTGCACCAACGGATACTGTAACTGGTACTTCTTGGTCAATCAATACGCTGGATGATGCAACGACTTATGACTTCTACATCCAGTCTAACTGTATGTCAACAAATGGTTCAATGTCACCGTGGGTAGGTCCAATCACAGTGGATGTACCTTGTTCTCCAACGGCAGCGCCATGGGCTGATGGTTTTGAGACTTCTCCAGCATACTCTGGTAATAGCTCAAACCCTAACCTACCAAGCTGTTGGGCTTATGACGGTACTTATGGTACTTCATACTCTATGGGTTATGGTTATTCATTCTATGCGTATTCAGGTAGCTATTCATTATACAACTACATGTATCAAGGTGGTGGAGATACCAACGTTATTTCTGCACCAATGATTCAAGATATTGATCAAGGTGGTTTGATGGTTAAGTTCTGGGCACGCACGAGTTCAACTACTTATCCTGGTGGATTCGATGTCGTTATGACAGATGCGATGGGTAACTACGAGACTGCTCGCACGGTACAAAACATCTCTCTAAATGGTAACACTTCTCACCAAGAGTTCCAGGTTTATTTAGATTCAAATGCGGTTCAAGCAGGCGACAAGCGTGTAGGTTTCCGTATGTATTCTAAAGCAACGTCGTACGACTACGTTTATATTGATAGTGTTCAGGTTGAAGCAATTCCAGCATGTATCAACTACAATCAAATGGCGAGCAATATTTCTAGCTCATCTGCTGACCTGACTTGGAATTACACGGGAACGAATTGTTTCAATGTTGAATACGGTCCAGCAGGATTTATTCAAGGGACAGGTGTTGGTGCATTATCAGGAACGCTTGATACCAATGTTACAGCACCTTATAGTTTAACTGGATTGAATCCGAACACGAGCTATGAATTTTACGTGCAAAACTGTTGTAACAACACTTGGGAGGGTCCATTCATGTTCCAGACGGAATGTACAGGTCCACTCGCTGCAGGTACATACTCTGTAGGTCCTACTGGCGATTTTGCAACCTTAGATAGTGTTACCAGCACGTTGAACGTTTGTGGTATCGCGGGTGCAGTGACCTTCGAATTCCAAAGCGGTTCATTCTCAACATCAACGTACATGGGTGAGATTAATGGTTCTTCTTCTACGAATACCATTACCTTCAAAGGAAGCACTTCTGCAAATGATACAATCATCGCGGGTACTGATGCAGCCTTTGTATTGGAAGGCGCGAAGTACATGAACTTCGAAGACTTGTTCATCTACACGCCAAACAATAGCGGTTTCCGTTTGAATGGAGCTAGTGACATCACAATATCGGGTAATACCATAATGTCAAATACGACATCAACTTCTAGCGCTATCAATGGTATTCTTGCCTCTGCAAGTGCTACGTCTGCTTTCTCAACTACATCTGGCGAGCATGACATTACCATTGAGAATAATGAAATTATTGGTGGATACTACGGAGTTCGTTTCTACGGATCTTCTGCCGCTCGTAATGGAGATATTGTTATCTCTGGTAACACGATGACAGATCAATACTATTACGGTATTTATGTGTACTACGGTGATAATATCGAGATTAGTGATAACGAACTTTCTGATTTCCGTTCAAACTTTGCTTACGGTATTTACCCATATCAAGTAAACGGTTGTCAAATCACAGGTAACCATATTAGTGATCTATACTACGGTATCTACGGTTATTACATGTCTAGTACAAGTACAGCTACTGCGCCGAGTGAAATCACTAACAACATGATCAACGCAGGGTATTACGGTTTGAACGTATTGTATTCTGATAGTGTAGGTGTATACCACAATACGGCTGTTGGTGGATATGCGGGTGTTCGTGATTACTACAATGCTGCAAACGTCAACTTCCGTAACAACATCTTTACGGGTGGTACGTATGCATTGTACAACTACAACACAAGCGCATTCGGTGACTATAACTTATACTACAGCACAGGTACCTCTCTAGGTTATAGCTACGTAAGTAGTCCATATGCTGTAACGTATATCGATTCGTTAGGCCAATTACAGAGCCTGGATTCAACGATGCATATGAACTCTGTTGAAGGTGATCCGATTTTTGCCACGGCAACTGATTTACACGTGTATGGACCATTAGCGAACGACGCTGGTGACAATACGGTAGGTGTGACAGTTGATATCGATGGTGATTCTCGTCCAATGTCAGGTTCAACAACAGTAGATATCGGTGCTGATGAATATGATGTTATCGGTGATGATGCTGCATTAACAGCATTGTTAAACCCAGCTAACGGTATTTGTGGTGATGATAGTTTGATGGTGAGTGTTCAAATCGCCAACAACGGTCAAAACACGTTAACCTCATTAACTGTGAGTGTAGATATCTTCGGAACTACTATGACTGCTACTCCAACAGGATTGTCTATCCCATTCGGCGGAAAAGACACTGTTGAATTAGGCTACATTAGCAACTTCGTTGGTGGTACGTTCTCAGTAGTTGCTTACACGCAGCTTACAGGTGATGGACGTCCTGGTAACGATACACTTTCTTTAAATGTAGATATTACGGACGCACAGCAAGTAACTCCGGTTTACCCTGAGTTTATTTGTGCAGGCGATGATGTAAACCTTTCAGTTACTAATCCAACACAAGGAAAAGTAATGTGGGCTTCAGGCGGCGATACTATCGCTGTAGTTGATGCAGATTCTACAATCATGCTTTCTAGTGTTATGATGGATACAACAATCACAGTTAGTTCTATCAACTATACAGAAAGTGTAGGTCAGTTGTCTCCAGGTTCAGGTTACAACTATACCGGTGCTTACGGTTTGAGCTTTACAGCATACAGCGGTATGTCTTTGGATAGTGTTACTCTATTCCCTTCAGGAGCAGGTACGTCTACTATTGTTATTGAAGACGCATCGGGTACGCAATTGTACAGTATTCCTGTAACTACTTCAGCTACTGGCTGGAATCCAGAGCAGGTTTATTTAGGAGCTTCTTTACCAAGCGGATCTTACAAGATTTGGTTGAATGGAACTACTACTGGTGGTTTATACGATAACCTTAACTCATCATACCCGTACTGGTCAGGTGATAGTTCTGTAGTTATCACAGGTGACCGTAATGGTGGTACATCTTGGTACGAATACTTCTACGACTGGAAAGTAACAGTTGGTGGTTGTGCTCGTGAAGATTCTACATTCACTGTGAGCATTCACCCTGATGCAGTAGCTGCAATCTCAGTGGATACAGCGAATGCGACTATCAGTGCAACGGATTGGATGGCGAACTGGAGTACTTCTGGTACTACAGGTGCGGATAGTATCTATGTTGAGTTCTCTAATGGAACATCTTCAAACGATACTTCAGGTACAGTTACCTTCAATGCGAACAACGCAGGTGAGACAGTAACTGTTATCGCGTTCGGTCCATGTTCTTCTGATACTGCTACATTCACATTCGATGTGAACCAGATCAGTGTTGACGAAGACTTCTTGAACGGAACATTAAGTATTTACCCGAATCCAACTCGCGGTCTATTCAACGTAGAATTTGCAACAGCATCTGCTACAGACGTTGAAATCAGCATCGTGAATATGGTAGGACAGGTGATCTCTACTGAAGTTGTAACAGTAAACGGATTATACAATAACCAGTTCGATCTCAGCAATGAGTCAGCTGGAGTATACTTCATCAAGTTTACAACGGAAGATGGAGTACTTACTGAGCGTATTACTGTTGAGTAATAAGTTATAGCTTAAAAATTCCTAAAGCCCCGGCCGTTGGCCGGGGTTTTTTTTTGTTCAAAATTCCAAAGTCTAGGCCTTCGTCCTTAAGGATTAACGGGGTCAGATAGTTTTCGAATTCTTGTTAATGAGGCGATAGAGGGCACAGGAATTATCATTGAATATTTTTTTTACAGGTAATAAGTCAATCTACCATAAAGAAATTATTAATAATAAATTTCGTTTGAGTATTGTCGATTGAATTAAAGTACGCGGTACCGATCTGTATTATTTAGTAATCTTTGAGATACAGCCTTTTTTCGGGGCTAAAAATTACAGATGCTTTTAAATTTATTTCAAATAAAATTCAGATATTCCTACATTCTAATATAAGCATGATAATAGCTATGAAAAAACAACTACTAACTATTGCGCTAGGACTATTTGCGTCTTTTGGGATGTCAGTTCAAGCGCAGACCTATTGTTCAGTATCGTTTTCGACTGGTTGTACTTATGGTGATTACATCGATGATGTTACCATAGGCACCTTTTCGGATATGAATACAGGCTGTTCAACAGGTAATTATTACGACGGTACGTCAGATACGATTGAGATATCGTTGGCCGATCCCGTTGCCGTATCATTGACGGCCGGCTATTCAAACCAGTACTATGGTATCTGGATTGATTTAAATGACGACGGGGATTTTGCCGATACAGGTGAGTTTGTCTGGAGTAATTCTACGGCGAGTGGAACAGCAGGAACAGCCACCACTGGTTCATTTACAGTCCCATCTACGTTCTCTACGGGTACTTACCGTTTAAGAATCGTTGATCACTACGGTGGTTCTCAAATGATTGCATCTGAATCTTGTACTGGTACCTCGTATGGGGAGTACCATGATTACACGGTCAAAGTAAATTCTGCACCAGCATGTGCTACGCCGTTGAATTTTTCGGCTACGACGTTTACAACATCTGCTGGTTTAAATTGGGACGCCACCACGGCTAACTATTATGTGGTTGAGTACGATACTACTGGATTTACAATCGGAACGGGTGATACAATGTGGGTGTACACAGATACCGCATACATTGCAGGGTTGACGTCAAGTACTGCATATGACTTTTACGTAAAGGGTTATTGTACTGGTTCGACTTCAAATGCTGCCTCGCTCACAGGTGTCTATACACAGTGTGCTGCTTTCGCAACACCATACGCTCAAAACTTTGATAATACGCTATCAGGCGGATCAACAAATCCTTCTCTTCCGCAATGTTGGGAGTATTACAAATCAGGAACGAATACCTATAGTACATATCATTATACCTATAGTTCAACTTGGTCTCCTGGAAATTCAGGTTCGGGATCTCTTTATATGAACAGTGGATCGTCATCCTTGGATATCGGTGATACATCAGCGTCGATGACTCCTGTCATTCAAGGATTGGATTCTGCAACTAAAATGATGGAATTTTATGGTAAGGCAGGTTCTACTTCTTATGATGGAGAATTCTTTTTAGCTTACGCTAATGCAAATGGTGATGCCAGTTCAATGCGAATCTTTGACACCATTCAACTAGCGAGTACATCATGGGGAGCGAAAAACACAGTCTACCTAGATGATGCTCAAACAGGTGATGCTCGAATTGCTTTCGTAATGATTTGTGATGGTGCCTACGACTACATGTATTTAGATGACGTTAGTTTTAAGGATATCCCACCATGTCCAGAGCCAATCTCCCTAACGCTAAATGCATCTCAAAAGACTTCCGCTACGATAGGTTGGACTTCTTCTTCAAGTGCCTTTAATGTTGAGATTGGTCCAATGGGCTTTACTCAAGGGACAGGGACAGCATATACTTCCACAACGACCTCATATACAGCAACAGGTTTAACCCAGAATACATATTACGATGTTTATGTAATGTCCAATTGTACATCCACTGGTGATGGAACTTCGAACTGGGTTGGCCCGTTCACCTTTAAAACAGAGTGTGGTTCATTTGCAAGCCCTTACTCAGAGGACTTTGGCTATTCAGACGGTTCTGGTTCTTCTTCTAACCCCGATTTACCGGATTGTTGGGAACATCAAAATTTATCCCCTTACCAATACAACTATGCCTACGTAGATAAATACTACTACTACGGAAACCAAGCAACAGATTCAGCATACATATACTTGAATACTTATTACAGTACTTATAGTTCTCAAACTGCTCTTGGCGACACCAACATGATAGTATTGCCGAGTATAGCTGGCCTTGGTGCAGGAACTCAACAGATCATATTTAACGCTAGAAGTATTTCAACTTCCGCCGCTTATATTAGTAAAATTGCTGTTGCGACTATCGATTCGAATCTGAGTCTTTCTTCTTTATCCATCGTAGATACTGTAGAAGTAATGGGCATATCTTATGCTGATTACTCTCTTGACCTAGACAATGTAGCGTCAGACGCAGACCATGTAGTTTTAATTGCATTCGGTATGGTCAATTCTGGTTATACTTATGGATATAATGGGGCTTACTTTGATAAAATAACAATTCGTGATATTCCAAATTGTCCTATCGCGAAAAACTTCACAGGAGCAGCTACCTCTGACTCATCAGCGACATTGTCATGGACTGACAGCTCTGCTGTAAGCAGTTATGTAATCGAGTGGGGAGCGCAAGGCTTTACACAAGGTACCGGAGCTCCGACTGATACAGTTATAGGTAATTCATGGTCTACAGCTAATCTATCAGCTGGTGTAACATATGACTTCTACATTCTTTCAGATTGTATGTCTTCTAATGGTTCCTTATCGCCATGGGCAGGTCCAATTTCAATAGACGTTCCGTGTGCACCATCAAGTGTACCTTTCGCAGATGGTTTCGAGAATAAGCCAAACCTCTATGGAAATACTACGGATCCAAACCTACCTGATTGTTGGGTATACTCATCTAATGGTGGAAGTTCATATTCCTATGGTTCAACTTCTACCTGGGGTTCAGCATACGCGGGCTCTGGTTATTTATACAATAGCCAGTCAAACGTTTTAGGCGATACAGTTGTGGTTTCATTACCAATGATTGAAGATCTAAACCAAGGTGGAAACGAACTAAGATTCTGGGCGAGAGTTTCATCAACGTTCTATCCTGGTCACATGGCTGTAGCAACAACGCACGCATCGGGTTCTTACACTACAACAAGTGTGGTTCAAAACCTTAATGTTGGAAGCGATATCTATCAACAATACTCAGTTTTCCTAGATTCAAACGTCGTGAATAGTAACTCAATGCGTCCTGCATTCCTGTTCTATTCAGTAAACGGTGCTTACAACTACATCTACTTGGATAGTGCAGAGGTATTACCAATGCCTGCATGTATCAATTACAACCAGATGGCAAGCAATGTGACGGATACATCTGCGGACCTATCTTGGAGCTACACAGGTAACAACTGTTTTAACGTAGAATACGGTCCAGTAGGATTTATTCAAGGAACAGGAGTTGGCGCTCTTTCGGGCACAGTTGACTCTAATGTTACTGCCGCGCATTCGCTCGCAGGCCTAAATCCAAATACAGCATACGATTTCTACATTGAAAGTTGTTGTAATCCAGGTCAGTGGGAAGGTCCATTTACATTCCAAACTGAATGTACTGGGCCATTGGCAGCAGGTACATATTCAGTTGGTCCTACGGGTGACTTCGCAACTATGGATAGTGTAATTAGTACATTGAATGTCTGTGGTATTAATGGTGCAGTGACGTTTGAATTCCAATCAGGAGCATTTACGGCAAGTGAAGCAATTGGTGATGTAAGCGGAGCATCTGCTTCAAATACAATTACGTTTAAAGGCTCACCTACGGTGAATGATACAATCGGTGCATTAGTTCTTGAGGGTGCCAAATACATCACTCTTGAGGATCTATATATCAATTCTCCGAATACAACTGCAATTCGTTTGAATGGAACAAGTGATATTACGATAACAGGAAATACCATAGAGGCAGGAATAGGAACTAGTTCTACAGTAAACGGAATAGTTGCTTCAGGAAACTCAACTTCTATTTATTCTACTACTATTGGTGAGAAAAACTTAACTGTTACTAATAACCATATTTCAGGTGGGTACTTCGGGGTTCGTCTATACGGTTCTTTAAGTGGCCTCAACGAAAATGTTACTATTTCGAATAATACATTCGATCAAGTCAACTACCAGGGTATTTATGTATTCTATGGCCTAGATGTGACAATTGAAGAGAATATGCTTGATAATTTCGGAGCATCTTTCGCTTACGGTATTTATACAGATAATATTGATGGGCTTCAACTGTTGTCAAATGAGGTTTATGGTGCAAACTATGGTGTAATGTCTTACTACACATCCACCAACAATGCATCAGACACATCGTTGATTGCCAACAACATGGTGAAAGTAGGGTACACTGGTCTGTATGTATATTATAATACGAATACCAAGATGTACCACAACACAGCAGTAGGTAATACTTACGGTTTCTACATGTCATCGACATCCAGCTCAGATATTAGAAACAATATCTTCGAAGGTGGTACTTATGCAGCTTATTTAGCGAATAACGTAGGTTCGAATATGGATTACAATTTGTATCATAGTCTTGGTACTTCCCTCGCTTCTTACGACTACTCAGCAAAAGTAGATTTGGCTGCGTTACAAGCTGCTGATACAACTAACAACATGAATTCAGTTGAAGGTGATCCAATATTTGCTTCATCCAGTGATTTACATGTTTATGGACCTTTAGCTAACAATACAGGCGATAACAATGCCGGTATCACTTCAGATATTGATGGCGATTCTCGTCCTATGTCAGGTTCAATTACGGTTGATATCGGTGCGGATGAGTTTGATGTTGTCGGCGACGATGCTGCATTAACAATGTTGGTAAGCCCATCTAACGGTGTGTGTGGAAACGACAGTTTGATGATAAGTGTTGAAATAGGCAACTTCGGCCAGAATACGATGACTTCGGTTACCGTAAGTGCTGATGTGCTAGGACAGACACTTTCAGTAACGCAAACAGGACTTTCTATTGCATTTGGTGACAAAGACACTGTAATGTTAGGTTATGTATCTAACTACGTAGGAGGTCCGATGTCAATTGTTGCTTACACTCAGTTGACTAATGACGGACGTCCATTCAATGATACATTATCAACTTCAGTTGAGATATCTGATGCTCAGCAAGTAGCTGTAAGCTATCCAGCAATGATTTGTGCAGGTGATGATGTAGTAATGACGGTAACTCATCCAACAGAAGGTACAGCAATGTGGTCTTCTGGTAATGATACCATCGCATTAGCCGGAGTTGATTCTACCATTACATTGGTAGGGGTGACGAAGGATACTACAATTACCGTTCAAACGATCAGCAGTGAGACTTCAATTGCCACTCCGGTACCAACCGCAACATGGTCAGGTCAGGATGGTGTTTATTTCACTACCTATCAAGCTGCGACATTGGATACTGTAAGCATCTACCCAACATCAGCTTCAGGTTCTGAATCCATTACTGTTGTTGATGTAAATTCAGGTGCGACAGTTTACTCTACAACGGCTACTTGGTCTGCGTCTGGTGAAAATCGTATTGCAATTGGGGCAGCATTGACACCTGGTAATTATTTATTACTACGTGCCTCTTCAACCTCAGGTTCTTGGAACGACTTGTACGTCGGTACTGGTGCTACTGGTTACCCATTCTGGTCAACAGATAGCAATGCGGTATTGACTTCTGGTACTTACACTACTTACATCGAATACTTCTTTGACTGGAAGTTCACTATCGGTGGATGTGAGCGCGAGGATACCACATTTACTGTGGGTATTTACCCTGATGCAGTAGCAGCTATTTCTGTAGATACAGCAAATGCTACGATCAGTGCTACGGATTGGATGGCAAACTGGAGTACTTCAGGTACAACAGGTGCGGATAGTATCTACGTAGAGTTCTCTAACGGAACTACTTCAAACGATACTTCAGGCACGGTGACCTTCAATGTCAATAACGCTGGTGAAACAGTAACGGTTATTGCGTTCGGACCTTGTTCTTCTGATACTGCGAGCTTCACATTCGATGTGAACCAGATCAGTGTTGACGAAGACTTCTTGAACGGAACATTAAGTATATACCCGAATCCAACGCGCGGTCTATTCAACGTAGAATTTGCAACAGCATCTGCTACAAATGTTGAAATCAGCATCGTGAACATGGTAGGGCAGGTAATCTCTAACGATGTAGTAACAGTAAATGGGCTATACAATAACCAATTCGATCTCAGCAATGAGTCAGCTGGTGTATACTTCATTAAGTTTACCACAGAAGAAGGAGTATTTACAGAGCGTATTACTGTTGAGTAATAAGTTCTAGCTTAAAAATCCCTAAAGCCCCGGCCGTTGGCCGGGGCTTTTTTTTGTCTAAAAAATTGGTTTACAGTTCGATTATGTTTGAATTAAAACGTTTTAGCAATATTTCTCTACATATTTTTTGTTTGCGTATAGCATTTTCATTATTGTTGTTTTGAACAAAATTCGATATCATGAAGAAACTCTATCTCTTGATGGTGGCCGTGCTGTATTCTTTCGGCTCGCTCACCGCTCAGGTAATGACTCAAACTTTCAGTAGTATACCTTCTACTTGGACACAGTCTAATTCCTGCAACAGCACTTCAACGAACGCTTCGTGGAAGTTAACAACTTCAAACCCAGGCTACGGGGCTTCTGGTTATACCGATAATAC
>P_2C_Liq_2_UnCtyDRAFT_1000423_pt1 | contig 11493 bp, 8 predicted proteins | sample Pon2CUnioCityCA_FD_10236 | JGI IMG/M metagenome (IMG submission 10236) | reverse complement strand
CTTTACCGGCTCAACCGAGGTGGGCCGGCTGCTTTATCGCCAATCCGCCGATACCGTGAAGAAACTGACGATGGAATTGGGCGGGCACGCACCGGTCATCGTGTTCAAGGGGGCGGATCTGGATTCGGCTGTAACAGAGACGATAAAGGCCAAGTTCGCCACCTCTGGACAAGATTGTCTGGGGGCCAACCGCATCTATGTAGAGCGTCCCGTTTACGATGCCTTCTGCGAGAAATTTACCGAAGCCGCGCGCGCTCTGACCATCGGGCAGGGCATGGATGATCCCGATATCGGCCCGTTGATGACCGGCGGCGCCGTCGCCAAACAGGAAGAGCATGTTGCGGATGCCATCGCCAAGGGCGCCTCGCTAAGCCTTGGTGGCAAGCGGCACGCGCTTGGTCCGCTCTTTTACGAACCGACCGTGCTGATCGACGTGCCTGACGAGGCCACGATCATGCGCGAGGAAACCTTTGGCCCTGTCGCGGCGCTGACGCCGTTCGATGCCGAGGAAGAGGTTGTGACACGCGCCAACAACACCGAATTCGGCCTTGTTGCCTATATCCATAGCAATGATCCGCGGCGCATCTACCGCGTCACGCGGGCGCTGCAATTCGGCATGGTCGCGGTGAACCGGACCAAGGTCACCGGCGCGCCCATTCCCTTTGGCGGCGTCAAGCAATCGGGTCTGGGCCGCGAAGGTGCCCGAAAGGGCATGGAAGAATTCATGGAAATCAAATACGTCTGCCGCGATTGGGCCTAAGGCTGCGCGTGGCACGCAAGGAAGGAAACGACGATGCTGAAGAACGACCAACTCGACCAGTGGGACCGCGAGAATTTTTTCCACCCCTCGACCCATCTGGCGCAATTCGCACGTGGCGAGGCCCCCAACCGCATAATCACGGGTGGCAAGGGGAGCCACATCACTGACCGTGACGGTAATCGCCTGCTGGATGCCTTCGCCGGACTTTATTGTGTGAATGTCGGCTATGGCCGCCCAGAGATCGCCGAGGCGATCGCGGATCAGGCGCGGGAACTGGCCTATTACCACGCCTATGTCGGCCACGGCACCGAGGCGTCGATCACGCTGGCCAAGATGGTGCTGGACCGTGCGCCCGATCACATGAGCAAGGTCTATTTCGGTCTGTCCGGCTCGGACGCGAACGAGACCAACGTCAAGCTGATCTGGTATTACAACAACATCCTTGGCCGTCCCGAGAAAAAGAAGATCATCTCGCGGTGGCGCGGCTATCACGGCTCTGGCCTGATGACCGGATCGCTGACCGGGCTTGACCTGTTTCACAAGAAGTTCGATCTGCCGTTGGCGCAGGTGCTGCATACCGAAGCGCCCTATTACTATCGCCGCGAGGACACGAACATGTCCGAGGCCGAGTTCGTGGCGCATTGCGTGTCCGAGCTGGAGGCCATGATCGACCGCGAAGGCGCTGACACGATCGCTGCCTTCATCGGCGAGCCTGCGCTTGGCACAGGCGGGCTTGTTCCACCGCCCGCCGGTTACTGGGAGGCGATTCAGGCCGTGCTTAACAAACACGACATCCTGCTGGTCGCCGATGAGGTCGTGACCGGATTTGGCCGTTTGGGCACCATGTTCGGGTCCGAGCATTACGGGCTGAAGCCCGATCTGATCACCATCGCAAAGGGTCTGACCAGCGCCTATGCGCCGCTGTCGGGGTCCATCGTGTCGGACAAGATGTGGAAGGTGCTGGAGCAGGGCACGGATGAGAACGGCCCCATCGGCCATGGCTGGACATATTCCGCGCATCCCATCGGGGCGGCGGCGGGCGTTGCGAACCTCAAACTGATTGACGAGTTGAACCTGATNCAGAACGCGGGCGAGGTCGGTGCCTATCTCAACAAGACCATGTCCGAGGCGCTGGCAGATCATCCGCATGTCGGCGAGGTGCGAGGCGAGGGTCTTATGTGTGCGGTCGAGTTCGTGAAGGACCGCGAGACGCGGACTTTCTTTGACGTCGCGGACAAGATCGGTCCGCAAGTGGCCGCGGCGCTGGCTGCCGAACACGTCATCGCACGGGCCATGCCGCAGGGTGACATCCTTGGTTTTGCGCCGCCCTTCTGCCTGACGCATCAGGAGGTGGACGAAATCGTCGAAAAAACGGTTCGTGCAGCCAAGAGTGTGCTGGGCTGAAATTTCATCAATACGGCCGGCCCGTTCAGCAAATCAGGCGTATCGGGCCGGTTTTGACGAAAAAACCAGTGATTAATTATTCACCATCAACGCGTTAACGCCCGGCACGCCGATCTTGTGTGTCAAAATCGTGTAAGTCGGCTTGCATCGCCCCGGGATTCTCGCTTTAGTCGGTCAAAACGTGGCATAGACCACGAAGCACATGGGGAGACACATTTGACAGACTCGCAATCCAGCGATGCATTTGTCGCATTTGAACGCGTCCAGAAAAGCTATGATGGCGAAAATCTGGTCGTCAAAGACCTGAACTGCCTGATGATGTTGGCGGGCTTCGAGACGGCGACGCATGGCAGTATCCTGCTTGACGGTGTGTCGATCAACAACATCCCGCCGCATAAGCGCGGTATTGGCATGGTGTTTCAGAATTACGCCCTGTTCCCTCACATGACCGTTGCCGAAAACCTCAGCTTTCCGCTGGAGGTGCGCAAGATCGGCAAATCCGACCGCGAGGCCAAGGTGAAGCGCGCGCTTGACATGGTGCAGATGGGCGATTTCGGTGGGCGTCGTCCGGCGCAATTGTCTGGTGGACAGCAGCAGCGTATCGCGCTTGCCCGCGCTCTTGTGTTCGAGCCTGAACTGGTTCTGATGGATGAACCGCTTGGCGCGTTGGACAAGCAGCTGCGCGAACATATGCAGTTCGAGATCACCAAGCTGGCCCATGATCTGGGCATCACGACCGTCTACGTCACGCATGACCAGACAGAGGCGTTGACCATGTCTGATCGGGTTGCAGTGTTTGATGATGGCCGTATCCAGCAGATCGACGCGCCCGATACGCTGTATGAAAGCCCGAAAAACAGCTTTGTCGCGCAATTCATCGGCGAAAACAACACTTTGACGGGGGTGGTCAAGAAAATCTCTGACGGCCTGTGCGAAGTGGAACTGGACGACGGTGAGGTGATCGATTGCAAGGCGGTGAACGTATCTGACGTGGGCGAGCGCACCCTTGTGTCGATCCGGCCGGAGCGGGTTGAATACGATCCTTCACGTCTGAAGGAAGGCACACACACGATCAAGGCAGAAGTGTTGGATTTCGTCTATATGGGCGATATTTTCCGCACCAAGCTGCGTGTCGCGGGCAACGACGATTTCGTAATCAAGACCCGGAACGCGCCAGACCAACGGCGGCTCAAGCCGGGCGAGATGATCGAGATTGGCTGGCTGCCCGAAGATTGCCGCGCTCTCGAAGCGCGCTGAGGTCTGTAACAGTTGCGTTTCGCGCTCGCGGGTTCCGCGGGTGTGAAACGAGGCCCTGTCCTTCCGCCCCGTGTTGCAGGGTCCATAAATCAAAAACGGGAAACGTACTTGGGAGTATGATATGAAACTGACAAAGACCCTTATGGCCACGACTGCTCTGACGGTCACTGCCGGTGCGGTCCTCGCACAGGATATGGCGGATTCCATGACACTTGTGTCGTGGGGCGGTGCCTACCAGAAAAGCCAGGTGAACGCCTACGCAGACCCTTACAAGGAAATGCATCCCGGTCTCGAAGTTGTCTGGGACGAAAGCTCCAACGAGGCTGTCGCCAAGCTGCGCGCCATGGACGAAGCCGGCAACGTGACATGGGATGTCGTCGACGTCGTGGCATCCGATGCTCTGCGTTTGTGCGATGAAGGCCTGGCGATGGAAATCGACCCTAACGAAATTCTTGCCGCTGCGCCGGATGGGACTTCGGCCGAGGATGATTTCGGTGATCTGCTTGTGGGTGACTGCTTCATCCCGCAGATCGTCTACTCGACCACATTCGGCTATCGTACCGACATGGTGCCCGATGGTGTGGAACCGCCGTCAGACATCTGCTCGGTGTTCGATCTGGAAACCTATCCGGGCAAGCGCGCGCTGGAAAAGCGCCCGATCAACAACATGGAATGGGCCCTGCTTTGCGACGGTGTCGCAAAGGGCGACGTCTATGACGTGCTTGAAACACCGGAAGGTCAGCAGCAGGCGCTCGACAAGCTTGGTACCATCAAGGACAGTGTGATCTGGTGGTCCGCGGGTGCCGATACGCCGCAGCTTCTGGCGGATGGCGAAGTCTTTATGGGCTCGACCTATAACGGCCGTCTGTTCAGCGTGATCGAAGAGCAGGACCAGCCGGTTGCGATGATGTGGGACGCACAGGTTTTCGACCTGGACGGCTGGATCATCCCCGCCAACCTTCCCGAAGATCGTCTGGCCCGCGCACTTGATTTCATCATGTTCGCCACCGACACGCAGCGTCTGGCGGATCAGGCCAAGTGGATCTCCTACGGCCCCGCACGCAAGTCGTCTGCACCGCTGGTCGGCCAGCACGCCGAACTGGGCATCGACATGGCGCCGCACATGCCGACCGATCCGAACAACTCACAGAACACGTTCCTTTATAACTACGAGTTCTGGGCCGACTATCGCGACGATATCGACGCGAAATTCCAGTCGTGGCTGGCACAATAAGCCGCTTGCGGTAAGCGCATAAAGGAAGGGCCGTGTGCGGCCCTTCCACACCGACAAAAATAAATTCGACAAAAACAAAGATGCCAACGGGGACACCATGAGCGATGTGACAGACGCCACGACCGCCAAAAACGCGCCCACACCGGATGATGCCCTGCGCATCTCGGACAGCAAGGCCAGCGGCCCGGTTCTCGCCGCCGATGGCACCCCGCTCAAGAAAAGTCTGAAACGTGCCCTTCGGGCACAAAAGCTGCGGGCGCTGGCGCTGATCGCGCCACTTTTGATTTTCATACTCATAACCTTTATCGCGCCGATCGGTGATATGCTGTTCCGCTCGGTTGAGAACCAGATCGTTTCCAGCACGCTGCAAAACACCGTCGTCGAGTTGGAAGATTGGGATCCCGCCGGTGCAGATATCCCCGGTGAGCCGACATTCGAGGCGCTGTACTGGGATCTGTTTCTTGCCGCCGAAGCCAAGGAGCATACAAAGCTGGGTACGCGCCTGAACTATGAGGAAACGGGGGTTTCCTCGCTGTTTCGGGGTGTTGGCCGTGGCATAGATGATTTTGGCGAAGACCAGGTAGAGGCGCTAGAGGATTTCGATCCCGTCTGGGAAGACGAGATGTTCTGGTACACGCTCATGAGCGGCGGCGACGGTGCGGAACAGAACTCGCGCCACCTGAGCGCCGCGCGGGAGCGCCTGACGACGCTGACCACTGACGATTTCATCGGGAGTGCCGGTTTCGTGCCGGGGGCCGAAATTTCAGAGCTTCTTCCGCGCACGATTTCCGAATATTCCACCTTTGCTCTTTTCACCGTGTTCGCCGATGAGGATGTAGTCGCCGAGGAAGAGCCATGGGAGGCCGTGAAGGTCTCTCTTATCCAAGAGCTTACATCCGGTGTCGATCTTGCGGGCTATTCCGGACCCGGTGCCGCAGAATTGCGCGCCGCGCAAGACATGCTGGCCGATCAGCCGGCCATTGATTTCAAGCAGGCGTTTCTTGACGATGACGAGGATTGGGCCGATCCCGGCCTTTGGGAAACGATCAAACTTTACAGTCCGCCCTTTACGACAGGGTATTTCCTGAAGGCCGTCGATCTGCAAAAGACCGTCGGCGGTGTCGAGGCTGTGCCGGATGGTGAGAAGATATACGGCACGCTTTTCAAGCGTACCTTGTTCATGTCGATGGTCATCATGGGGTCGTGCATCCTGCTGGGCTATCCCATCGCGTGGATCCTTGCGAATCTGCCGGTCCGCACGGCGAACCTGTTACTGATCCTTGTGCTTTTGCCCTTCTGGACGTCGCTTTTGGTACGGACCTCTGCGTGGAAGGTGATGTTGCAGCAACAAGGCGTGATTAACGATATCCTCGTATGGCTGGGCATGATCGCGGATGACAGTCGTCTTGTTATGATCAACAATCAGTTCGGCACGATCGTTGCGATGACGCATATCTTGCTGCCATTCATGATCCTGCCGATGTATTCGGTCATGCAGACGATCCCGCAAACCTACCTGCGCGCGGCGAAATCACTGGGTGCCACGAATTGGACGGCGTTCTGGAGGGTCTATTTCCCGCAGTCCATTCCGGGTATCGGGGCGGGTTCAATTCTCGTGTTCATCCTGTCAATCGGATACTACATCACCCCCGAGATCGTGGGCGGCACGACCGGTACATTCATCTCGAACAGGATTGCCTATCACATCTCCAGTTCCCTGAACTGGGGTCTGGCTGCGGCCTTGGGTTCGATCCTGCTGGCGGCGGTCCTTATCCTGTACTGGGCCTACGACAAGATCGTCGGCATCGACAACGTGAAGCTGGGGTAAGACATCATGGCGACTTATACTCTCACCCATGTCGAAAAGAAGCCTCTCAGCTTCTCTGTGCCGGTTCTTGCGGCGGCGGGCGCTTTCGCGGGCCTCTTTATTGGCACCGCGCAGGGATCGGGCCCGATTGGCTTTGTCGGCGGCGCGGTGATGCTTGCATTGCTGGGTCTTGTTTGTCTGACGGCGCTTTCCAACGACAAGGAAAAGATCGCGCGCTGGCTGATCCTGTTGGGAATGGCCGCCGCGGGCTATGCCTTTGGTGCGTTGCCGGGGCTTGTCGTGGGGGCCTTGTTCGGCTGGTTCTTCGGCTGGTTCATCTACTGGATCGGCGAAGGGCGGTACCGGGCCAACCTTGTGCCCTATCTCACGCCCGGTCAGGTTTTGTGGCACTATTCGTTCCGGGTGATCTGCGGCATGATCTTTTTCTTCCTGATCACGCCCATCGTGGTGGTGATGCCGCTCAGCTTTAACGCCGAGAACTTTTTCACCTTTACCCCGGAAATGCTGCGCTTTGATCCGGCGGGCTACAGCCTCAAGCATTACAGGGACTTCTTCAACAGCCCCGACTGGCAGCAGGCCTTGTGGAACTCTGTCACCATCGCCCCGGTCGCCACGCTTTTGTCGGTGACATTCGGAACGCTGGCGGCGATCGGTCTTTCGTCGGAACACGTGCCGTTCAAGCGCGCGATCATGGCAATCCTGATCTCGCCCATGATTGTGCCTCTGATCATCTCGGCGGCGGGGATGTATTTCTTTTACTCGCGTCTTGGGCTGCAAGGCACCTATTGGGGGGTTGTTCTGGCTCACGCGGCACTTGGCATTCCGTTCGTCATCATCACCGTGACCGCGACGCTGGTGGGCTTTGACCGCTCGCTGACCCGTGCGGCGGCCAATATGGGCGCGAACCCGGTCACAACCTTCTTCCGGGTCCAGATGCCACTGATCCTGCCAGGTGTGATTTCAGGCGGGCTGTTCGCATTCATCACGTCCTTCGACGAGGTGGTGGTGGTGCTGTTTGTCGGCTCGGCAGGGCAAAAGACGCTGCCATGGCAGATGTTCATCGGTCTGCGGGAACAGATATCCCCGACGATCCTTGCAGTAGCGACGATCCTTGTTTCGCTGTCGATCCTGCTTTTGGCTACTGTCGAGGTTCTGCGCCGCCGCTCGGAACGGTTGCGCGGCATGTCGCCGGGCTAAAGCGTTTCGCGAAGCGCCCTGAATACGCAAAAGGCCGGGCAAACAGCCCGGCCTTTTTCATGTCAGACGAAACGCTTTAGCTGCGGACCAGCGTTTCGTAGCTTTCCGCGATATCACGCGCCAATGCGCCGACCTCGAAATTGTAATCACCGATCTGGCCAACAGGGGTAACTTCGGCGGCGGTGCCGGTCAGCCAGCATTGTTCGAAGCCTTCCAGCTCTTCGGGCATGATGTGGCGTTCGTGGACGGGCACCTTGCGATCCTGCAACATGGCGATCACGGTCTGGCGTGTGATTCCGTTCAGAAAGCAATCGGGCTTGGGCGTATGTACCTCGCCATCCTTGACAAAGAACATGTTCGCGCCGGTCGCCTCGGCCACGTAGCCGCGATAATCGAACATCAACGCGTCCGAACAGCCCTTTGCTTCGGCTGCATGCTTGCTGAGAGTGCAGATCATGTAAAGCCCGGCGGCCTTGGCATGGCAAGGGATGGTTTCGGGGCTGGGTCGCTTCCATTTGGAGATATCGAGCTTGGCGCCCTTCATCTTGGCGTCGCCGTAATAGGCTCCCCATTCCCAGGCGGCGATGGCAAGCCGCACCGGGTTGCGCGACGAGGCCACGCCCATGTCCTCGCCCGCGCCGCGCCATGCGATCGCACGCAGATAGGCATCGGTATAGCCGTTGGCCTGCATGACCTCGGCTTTGGCAGCCTCGATCTCGTCCACGGTGAAGGGAATTTCGAAATCAAGCTCGCCTGCGGAAAAATGCAGCCGTTCCGAATGCTGGCGGCTTTTGAAGATCTTGCCGTTATAGGCGCGTTCGCCCTCGAATACCGACGAGGCATAATGCATTGCGTGGGTCAGGATATGCACATTGGCGTCGCGCCAATCTATCATCTGCCCATCCATCCAGATCTTGCCATCGCGATCATCATACCCGGTCATAAAGCCGCCTCCTCAAGCCATCTTTGCATTTGTTGCGTCAAATATGTCCGATGTGGACGTTTAGTTACGCAAAAACTGCGATTCGCTACCAGTTTGGTCTTGGAATGTCAACAAGGCTGACTTATTCTGATCAAGAAGCGGGCGATTTGTGAACAGGAGTCCCAGATGGCAGAGGCGCAGAGTGGCGAAAGCCTTCTTTTTCTCACCGATGAACAGCTGCGACAGGGCATCGAGGCGATGTTTTTCGCCTATCGAGGCTTCACCGCGGACCCTGACCGTATCCTTGCCTCCATGGCCTATGGGCGCGCCCATCACCGCGCGTTGCATTTCATCGCGCGCAGTCCGGGAACGACGGTGAACAATTTGCTCAACATCCTTGGCGTCACCAAGCAATCGCTGAACCGCGTGCTGCGCACCCTGATCGAGGACGGGCTGGTTCAAAGTCGGCAGGGCACCAAGGATCGGCGTGAAAGGCACCTGACGCTGACAGACGAGGGCGCGACGCTGGAACGCAAGCTGTCGGATGCACAGCGTGCGCGGATGCGCGCCGCCTACCGCGCTGCCGGCCCCGAGGCCGTCACAGGGTTTCGGCAGGTGCTCGAAGCGATGATGGACCCGGAGATGCGTCGCAAGTATCATGCGATCAGGGAGAGCGATACATGAGCGAACCGGCCCCGCATCTACTGATTGTCGACGACGATGAGCGGATACGTGACCTGTTGCGAAAATTTCTTGTCAGACAGGGATTTCTTGCATCCGCCGCGCGTGACGCGGCACATGCTCGCCGGGTTTTGTCCGGTCTGGAATTCGATCTGATCGTGATGGATGTGATGATGCCGGGCGAAGACGGTGTCAGCCTGACCCGCGCGCTACGTGAGAAGCTGGCGACGCCAATCCTCTTGCTGACCGCAAAGGGCGAAACTGAGGACAGGATCAAGGGGCTGGAAGCGGGCGCGGATGATTACCTTTCCAAGCCGTTCGAGCCAAAGGAATTGCTGCTGCGGATCAATGCGATCCTGCGCCGAATGCCGGACCCCGCGCCTGATGCAGCAGCCCCGAAAATGTTGACCATGGGTGCGGTGCGGTTCGACATCGACCGGGCGGAATTGATGCGCGGCGCCGATCTGGTGCGATTGACCGCCACCGAGGTGCAGTTGATGCGGATTTTTGCCGAGCATCTGCGCCAGCCGGTCAGTCGCGCCAAGCTGGTCGAGGATCTGGGACGTGACGGAGGCCAGGCGCAGGAGCGCGCCGTTGACGTGCAGATCACACGTTTGCGGCGCAAGATCGAAAGCGATCCCAAGCAACCACGATACTTGCAGACGGTCCGCGGGGAAGGATACATGCTGGCCCCCGATTGATTGCGGCAATCCGGAGGAGCGCCTGTGGCGCGCAGATTCGGTGATATAAGGGGCGCTGCCGCGCAATCCGGGGTATTTTCCCCAAGAAGACGCGCAAAGACCGGCAATGCGTGTTTTCCTTGATAGATCGGGGGCGGCCATGTATCTGAACCGCCATGACACGGATTTTCGACATCGACGACCGCGCGCGCCTGCCCTGGCGGTTTTTCGGTGCGTCCCTGACGGTGCTTGCGCGCCGGTGAGGCGCCGCACGCTGTATCGTGACATTTCGTTTCCACTGACATGACGGGAGAGGACCGATGTCCCCCAAGACGCTTTACGACAAAATCTGGGATGCACACCTTGCGCATGAAGCCGAGGACGGCACCAGCCTGCTGTATATTGATCGCCACCTTGTCCATGAGGTGACAAGCCCGCAGGCCTTTGAGGGTTTGCGGATGGCGGGGCGCACCGTGCGCGCGCCGGACAAGACCATCGCGGTGCCCGATCACAACGTGCCGACCACACCGGACCGGGTGGACGGGATCCAGAACGAGGAAAGCCGTATTCAGGTCGAGGCGCTGGACAGGAATGCGCGCGAAACCGGGATTCACTATTACCCCGTCTCGGACGTGCGTCAGGGGATCGTGCATATCATCGGGCCAGAACAGGGCTGGACCCTGCCGGGCATGACGATCGTTTGCGGTGACAGCCATACCGCCACGCACGGGGCATTCGGTGCGCTTGCCCATGGTATCGGCACATCAGAGGTCGAACATGTGCTGGCCACGCAGACCCTGATTCAGCGCAAGGCCAAGAACATGAAGGTCGAGATCACTGGCCAACTTGCTCCGGGCGTGACAGCCAAGGACATAACGCTTTCGGTGATCGGCCATACCGGAACCGCCGGTGGCACCGGCTATGTGATCGAATATTGCGGCGAGGCGATCCGCAGCCTGTCGATGGAAGGTCGCATGACGGTTTGCAACATGGCCATCGAGGGTGGCGCGCGCGCCGGCCTGATCGCGCCCGACGAAACCACATTCGAGTATGTCAAAGGCCGCCCCCACGCGCCCAAGGGTGCCCAATGGGAAGCCGCGCTGACCTGGTGGAAGACACTTTATTCCGACGATGACGCGCATTGGGACAAGGTCGTGACCATCAAGGGCGAGGATATCGCCCCTGTCGTCACATGGGGCACCAGCCCCGAGGACGTGCTGCCGATCACCGCGGATGTGCCCGCGCCCGACAGCTTTCAGGGCGGCAAGACCGAGGCCGCCAAGCGTGCGCTCGACTATATGGGTCTGACACCCGGGCAGAAACTGTCGGATATCGAGATCGACACAGTTTTCATCGGGTCCTGTACCAATGGCCGAATCGAGGATCTGCGCGCTGCGGCAGAGATCCTGAAGGGCAAGAAGATCGCGGTGAAACGTGCCATGGTCGTGCCCGGATCGGGCCTTGTGCGGGCGCAAGCCGAAGAAGAGGGGCTGGCCGATATCTTCAAGGAAGCTGGCTTTGAGTGGCGGC
>P_2C_Liq_2_UnCtyDRAFT_1000416_pt1 | contig 11635 bp, 10 predicted proteins | sample Pon2CUnioCityCA_FD_10236 | JGI IMG/M metagenome (IMG submission 10236) | reverse complement strand
CCGTTCCATCTCGGCTCGCCGATGTTCCGCCTCAGCCCGCTGATGTTCCCGCTGCGCCTCCTCCTCCGGCAACAGAATCAGACTCCCATCGGGCCTAAACAACCGTAACCACGGGGCCGTCTCCCGTTGCACCGTCCCCTCCTCAACCCCCAACCAAACACCGAGCGTATCACACCACAACCAACCGCGATCGCCCCTCGGGAGTTCCTCATACCCCCGTCCCCCCAAATGCCAACCCTGCAACGACTGGGAGTCAAAAGGATGATAGACAAAATAGTCCCGAGTCCGAAATACCCGCTCATAAATTTCCTTCTTGCGCCCATAATCCTCCCGCGCCGTTGACCCAGAGGTCAACTCCACAATCACATCAGGATAACGGCCTCCCTCTTCCCAAACTACCCAACCCTGACGCTCCCGATTGGGGTCCACATCCAAGACCACAAAAAAATCAGGTCCCCGAAAGTCCCGATTTCGGGCTTGTTCGCTACTAAAATACACGAACATATTGCCCCCCGTAAAATAGTCTTCCCGTCCCGTCAACGCCCCATGAGCCGAAGCAATGAGGACATTCATGGCAATGCGATGGCGATGAGTTTCCAAGGGTTCTCCGTCGTCAAAGATTAAGTCCGTCGGTGGCATCGGGGGAGTCCAGTCCACCGCCGGCTCAAACCCTTGAGGTTGAGTCACATTCTCAGACATGGTTCCACCCCCTAGGTCAACTCCTATATCCTATCAAATCAGAGCCGATGAGTCCGCATCAAAAACCACATCCTCATACAACGCCTCAAAACTTCCCTGAAACTGAAGACTGTTTAACTCAAACATCCCATCTATTGGGGTGTAATTTTGCAACATCCACACCCCATTATCGCCCCGCCGAAAGGTCTCCACTCGTTCTTTATGCGTATTGATTAACACATATTCCTGCAAGCTATCTAAACGTTGATACGCGGCAAACTTCTCACCGCGATCGAACGCTTCCGTAGAGGGAGAGAGTACCTCAACAATTAACAGGGGAAACCGTTTATAGTGAGTGGTTTGACTATCGCGAGGTTCACACGTCACAAACACATCAGGGTAGAAGAAACTATTACGCTGTGCTACTCGTACTTTCATGTCTGACATATACACCCGACAGCCACGTCCTCGTACATGGCTACGGAGTAGGGCAAATAAGTTTCCAGCAACAGTGACATGACCATCGCTCGCGCCGGCCATAGCATAGACATCACCATTGAGATATTCATGTTTAATCTGACTGGTGGATTCAAGGTGCAGATACTCTTCTGGAGTGAGAGGTAAGTCGGAAGATGCAATCATTGCCGTTGCCATGAACTCATATCCCCATTATAGTCAGCGAGAATAGCCTCACAAAAAAAAGCCCCACTTCGGGATGAAGTAAGGCTTCAAGAGACGAACGAACTCAACAAAGGAACCCTTTTAACCGCAGCCGCTTCCGGTTCCTTTACAAACTTTTTCACCAACAGAACGGTTACGACCCCGTAAACTGCTGACATCGCCGCCGTTGTAGAGGGTTTGTAACCCCGCTTCCATAAACCCAGTCATCTCGACAATCAAGAGTCCTGACTCTCGTAGAATTTGCCGGGGAGACTCGCCAATTCCACTGACGAGGAGGGCGCGACAATCTTGGAGTTGACTGGCCAGTTGTTTCCAACGCCGTGGCCCCATGCCGGGTTCTGGGGTGGGGCGTTCTTCCACGAGGGCGAATCCATCTGGGGTTTGTTGCCAAATCTGTAACCGTACCGCGTCGCCGAGATGTTCGTTGACTAACACCCCTTCAAAGGTGGCGACAGCCACGTAGGGACGTTCGGCTTCCGGCTTGCGGGGTAGGGTTGAACAGTCGGTGAGACAGCCTCGGAACTCCTCGGAACGGTCTTCACCGAGTAACCCAACCGCATCGGCGCGGCAACGGGTACAGTGCGTCATGGGGGTGATAAACTCCCCAGCTTTACGGCGCAAGACTCCCATTTCTTTGGGAGAGGGTTCGGGTAAGACGCCGAAGGGGGTGTCTGGGGTGGGATACATCGGCATGGCGTTGAATAAATCCACACCCATGGCGGCGACGGTTTCGGCGATCGCGATCGCATGATGGTCATTCACTCCAGGAATCACCACGGTGTTGACTTTCACCACCACGTCAGCGGCTTTCAAGGCGCGAATGGCCTCCATCTGACGACTCAACAGCCGTTCAGCCCCCTGTCGTCCCCGCAACACCAGGTTTCCATCTCGGAACCAGCGATAGACTTTGGCACCAATGTCAGGATCGATCGCATTCACAGTCACCGTCACATGAGAAACACCAATGCGGGCAATTTCTTCGACGTGTTCCGGCTTTAATCCCATCCCATTGGTGGCGAGACAAAGGATTAAATCCGGGAAGCGTTCCCGCAACAGGCGCATGGTTTCCAGGGTTTCCCAGGCGTTGGCAAAGGGATCACCTGGCCCGGCAATTCCGGCGACGGTGATGCGCGGTTCTTTCTCCAAAATCTGCGCCATGTACTCGGCGGCTTGATGGGGTTCGAGAACGCTACTGGTGACACCGGGACGGCTTTCGTTGACGCAATCATATTTACGATTGCAGAAGTTGCATTGCACGTTGCATTTGGGGGCAACGGGAAGGTGAACTCTCCCAAATTTCCCTTTAATTTTGGGGTTGAAACAGGGATGTTGGTCGAGGTTTAAGGGGGTTTTGGTGGGGTTTAGGGTAGTCATGGGAGAATAAGGAATAGGGAACAGGGAACAGGGAATAGGGAATCCCGTAGGGCGTACTCTTGCGGTCAGCGAGCGATAGCCGAGCTGTGGTCGCCCTCTTGGGGCCTAGATATAGCCGTAGCCGACGGGGGAGTCCCGTTGTTTTTTGGCAATCATGGCGTTAACCGTTAAATCAAAGAGGTTTTGGCTGCCCCGATAGCCGAGGTGGAGGATGCGTTGTCCGCCCATGCGATCGTGGATGGGGAAGCCGACGCGAATCAGGGGAATCCCTTGTTCGCGGGCGAAGCTGTAGCCTTTGCTGTTGCCGATGAGAAAGTCNGGCTTCAGGCTGAGGGCATCTTGGGCAATGTCGAAGAAGTCTACGTCGTCTCGGACTTGGGGGGCTTCTCGTAGCAGTCCGTCGGTGACAGCGGCGATCGCATCTTTGAGATAGCCACTCGACCCCCCAGAGGCGCAGAGAACCGGCTGTATGCCAATTTCTGAGAGAAAGGCCGTTAAGCCCACGACCAGGTCTTCTTCGCCGTAAACAATTGCCCGTTTGCCAAAGAGATACTTATGGCCATCGGCATAGGCATCGAGGAGACGACCTCGTTCTAAGTCGTGACGACGGGGAATCGGGCGCTTACTCAGATGAGAAAGGGTGTTGAAAAAGCGATCGCTCTCGCGCACCCCAATCGGCATTCCCATGGCATAGAGTGGCACATCGGCCTTCTCTTGCAACAGTTCGCCCCCGGTGTTGCCACAGGCCGAGAGAACGCGCCCAAACTCAATCGAGGCGATCGCCTGGGGCATCTGGCGAACCGATTGGAGGGAGGTTCCTCCAGAAGTCAGTTTCTCATATTCCGCCATCACCGGGGCATCGAGAGTGTCGGAATAGTCCGGTAGAATCGTCGGTTCTAAACCAAAATCCTCACAGACATCCCGCAGATGCCGTAAATCCGCCGTCGAGACAAATCCTGGCATCAAGTTTAGGGGTTTAGTGCCAATCTTGACCTCTTCATCCCGAGATGCAGGAATGGGAACATCAGTTAGGGCAACTTGGGCGATGGTTTCCCGCACCACCGCATGAAACCCCTCCATATGGGTTCCTGAATAGCTGGCGGTGGAGACATTGACGACAGGAATCTCAGGATTGGGACATTCGGCATCAGCATCAACGCGCCATTCCCGCAGCAACATACTCACATCATCGCCGATGGTTTCGGTTAAACAGGTCGTCGCCACGCCAACGGCGTTCGGAGTGTATTTATCAATGGAGTTGTTTAACCCCAGTTTGAGGTTAGAACCACCGCCATAGACGGCGTGTTTCTCACTCAGAGACGAGGAGGCGATATCAATGGGTTCGCGGAAATGACTGATAATATAGCGACGCATATAGGTCGCGCAACCCTGAGAACCATGGAGAAATGGCATGGTTCCTTCAATGCCCCGAAAGGCAATGCAAGCCCCGAGAGGTTTGCAAAGTTTGCAGGCATTGGTGGTAGAAATATAAGGATGGCCGGTTTTGAGTTTTGCGGTGTGTTTCATAGTTAGGGAACAGGGAACAGGGAACGGGGAACAGAAAAGACGTAGGGGCGTACCCTTGTGGTCGCCCTCTCATGGCAAGAGGCACAAGGCAAAAGGCAAGGGGGGTAGGGTGCGTTCCGGCTTGCAACTGTTATCAACTTTGGGCGTTCAATTGGAACTTGCCGGAACGCACCGCTTGTTGTCGCAACCTACCTATTTACCGGTTCGGCGGGGCATGAATTGCCAGACGGGACTCATCACGGTGCTGTGAACTTCTCGGGCGAAATTCAACATTCCTTCAAAGCCTTCTAACGCTTCCTTGCGTTCGTGATTGTGGTCGCAAAATCCTAAACCTAATTTGTAGGCAATGGGACGTTCTTTGACGCCACCGACGAAAATATCCACATCCTTTTCTTGCAGAAACGCCGACAGTTCTAAGGGGTTAGAATCATCAACAATAATCGTACCTTCGTCGGTGATTTCTTGCAGTTCCTGATAATCCTCTTTCGTCCCCGTTTGTGACCCGACCATTACCACATCCATCCCTAACAGACGGAAGGCTTTGACCAAGGAGAAGGCTTTGAACGAGCCACCGACGTAAATTGCTGCTTTTTTACCCTCTAAGTCTTTCCGGTATTCCAACAGTTTGGGATAGAGAATTGAGAGTTCTTCCCGGACGAGAAGCTGGGCTCGTTTGAGGATTTCGGGTTCCTCCTTGAAGAAGCGGGCGACTTTATACAACGCTTCCGCCATGTCTTCGACACCAAAATAGGAAACCCGTTCAAAGGGAACGCCATAGGTGTCTTGCATCATTTTAGCTAAATCTAATGTAGCCCCAGAACATTGAACCACATTCAGGGCCGCACCGTGCGATCGCGAGATATCGGCCACACGACCATCGCCGGTAATGTTAGCGACAACTTGAACCCCCATCTTCTCAAAATATTGACGGATGATCCAGATTTCACCAGCGAGGTTGAAGTCTCCGAGGATGTTAATACTATAGGGGGAAATATCCGATGTATCACCAGTTCCCACCAAGCGGAACATTGCCTTACAGGCGGCATTATAGCCCGCCCGTTTGTTGCCCTTGAAGCCTTCTGATTGCACGGGAATAACAGGGATTCCCGTTATGGCTTCGACTTGTTTACAGATAGCGTCTAAGTTGTCGCCAATAATGCCGACAATACAGGTAGAATAAACGAACGCAGCATTGGGTTGATAGCGTTCAATGAGTTCGAGAAGAGCGTTTTTAAGTTTCTCTTCACCGCCAAAAATGACATCTCGTTCTTGTAAATCCGTCGAGAAACTGAGGCGGTGTAGTTCAGGCCCCGAGGATAAGGCACCGCGAATGTCCCAAGTATAGACGGCACAGCCGACGGGACCATGAACCAGGTGCAAGGCATCGGCGATGGGGTAGAGGACAACCCGTGAACCGCAGAAGACACAGGCCCGTTGGCTGACTGCACCGGCGAGGCTTTGTTTGTCGCATTCGATCGCAAACGGTTCTTTGCCTTTACGGTAAATTTGCGTTTCACGACCTTTGAGAAGAGTCGGTTCCATGGTGTCAGTTTAGTCTGAGTTGATTCTGAATGGTCAACCGTGACTGGCGAGTTAGATTGGCCAAGACACGGTTGACCTGTACAATTGGAAGGAGCTACTTCGTTAGTAGATACTCGTCAGCTGTTTCCCCTTCTTCGAGGGCATCGAGGATCTCATCGAGAGCATCTTCATCGACGTTGCCGTACCAGTCGCCCTGGGGATAGACCATGAGGACGGGACCGCGATCGCACATCTTGAGACAGCCCGTTGTCGAAACGACCACATCTTCTAAATCGCGATCGACCAGTTCATTTTCCAGGTACTGGACAAGACTCAAACCGCCTTTTTTGTTACAAGCACCTTGAGCATCGCCACGGGTGCGGAAGCCAGCACAGACAAATAAATGATGTTTTGGAGTTTGCATGATGTTTCTCCAGAATTTCAGGGGGGATTTAGAGGGAATTTAGGGGGGAAGCGGCCAACGCCGTCCCCCGCCGAGATTGGCTTAGAGAACCAACTCAAAGCTTTCATCAGGGTCCTCACGATCCTTGCGATCGAGTAGGGTATTGATGATGGTGCAAAGTAGATGTAAACTGCCGCCGTAGCCCAAGGTGGGGAAGTAACTATGTCCCACACGGTCGAGAATGGGCCAGCCGTAGCGGACAAAGGGGACATCTTCGGCCCGAGCGATATACTTGCCGTAAACATTGCTGATGAGCAGATCCACCGGCTCTTGTTTCAGCAACTGGTGCAGATAGAACAAGTCCTCATTGTCGCGAATCACCGCCTCAGGAACACTCTCGCCGAGAAGTTCCCCACAGCGATCGCGGAAATACTTAGACTCCGCCCCAGTAATGACATAAACCGGCTTCGCGCCACAGGTGACGAGCATTTCCACCAGAGGCACCACCTGATCCGGGTCTCCAGCAATAGCCACCCGTTTCTCATACAGATAGGATTGCATATCGGTCATCACATCCACCAGACGACCGCGAGCGTTAACAATCTCGTCCGTCGGCTGAGTTCCGGTGACATCCATCAGAGTTTGCACCAGACGGTCCGTGGCAGCTACCCCAATCGGTAAATCGAGGATATGATGGGGAACCTGACATTTGGCTTCCAAGGCGATCGCCGCCTGGCTACTGGCTTCCGGGCCGAGGGCGATCGTTGCCAAACTATCCCCAGTGGTTTTCAAAGCCTCAACCGTCGTTCCACCCTGAGGATACATTTGGAAATGCCCCGTTTGCGGCGTATCCACCACATCCGACGTATCCGGGAACGTGACCGCATCAATGCCCCAAGTGGCGAGCATTTGTTTCAATTCGCGAGTGTCTGAAGGTTCAACATAGCCAGGGATGAGATTCACCTGATTACGGGACTCACCACTGCTTTCGGAGAGATACTTCACCATCGACGCCGTCATATTCGACCAGCCGGTGATGTGACAGCCCACATAACTGGGCGTATTGGCATGAATCACCGTTTTCCCTTCAGGAATCACACCACTTTCACGAGCTTCCCGCACAATCGTCGGGATATCATCACCAATCGTTTCCGAGAGACAGGTGGTAGTCACCGCAATCACCGGGGGATCATAGAGTTGGTAGATGGTTTTAAAGGCTTGGCGAAGATTCGCCCCGCCGCCAAAGACCGCCGTTCCTTCCGTAAAGGAACTCGTCGCCGCCATAATCGGTTCCCGGAAATGGCGAGTTAAGTGGGAACGGTGATAGGAACAGCAGCCCTGAGAACCGTGGGAATGAGGCAAACAACCATGAATCCCGAGGGCAGAATACATCGCGCCAATCGGTTGACAGGTTTTCGCCGGGTTAACCCGTAAGGCTTTGCGTTCAACTAAAGTAGTCGGAGTTGCGTCTAACATGATTTCTTGGGGGAATAGGGGGAAAGTAGGGGCGTACCCTTGTGGTCGCCCTCTTCGTAGGGGCGTACCCTTGTGGTCGCCCTCTTCGTAGGGGCGTACCCTTGTGGTCGCCCTCTTCGTAGGGGCAATCCTTGTGGTTGCCCTCTTCTTCGTAGGGGCGTACCTTTATGGTCGCCCTCTTCTGGCAAGAGGGGGAACCCACCGCACCTGGTAGGATTTGGGGTGGGTTATGCCCCCACAAGCCGGGACTCACCGCTGGGATTAGTTCAGCCAGGGAGCTTTGACGTACTTCCAAACAGGAGTATTGACTCGTAAATCGACATCCTTGGCAAAGTTGACCGCACCCCGGAACCCAGCAAAGGGTCCACCGTAGTCGTAGTTGTGCAGTTGTTTGCAGGGAATGCCCAACTTCTCGATCACATACTTGTCTTTAATCCCAGACCCAATCAAATCCGGTTTAAAGCGTTCAATCAGGACATCGAGTTCATGGTGAGAGATGTTGTCCACCACCAGAGTGCCTTCACCCATATCGGGCATCATGCCTTTGTAGTCCTTGAGGGTTTTGTTTTCCTCCATTTTGGCAAAGGCTTCTTCCGAAAACGGGCGCTTATACCGTTCGGGATCTTGCTTGACGTGGATTTCTTCGATGTTGCGGCTGTCAGCATCAACTTTGATATTGGGCAAGATATCGCGACCTTCATAATCATCCCGGTGAGCGAACTCATAGCCAGCGACCACAGTTTTCATGCCCAAATCCGCAAACAGGCCTTGATAGTGGTGCGCCCGCGAGCCACCCACAAATAGGAAGACGGTCTTTCCAGTCAGCCGTTCACGATAGGTCGCCAGTTGGGCCTCAGTTTCGGCCATCTCTTCAGCGATGACGGTTTCAATGCGTTCCGTGAGTTTCGGGTCATCGAAAACTTCGGCAATCTTGCGTAAACTCTTGGCAAAGGAATTGACACCAATGAAATTCACCTTAATCCAGGGAATCCCGAATTTGGTTTCCATCATCTCCGAAACGTAGTTGATGGAGCGATGGCACATGACCAAGTTCAACTTCGCTAAATGAGCCTGGGTCGTCTCGTCATAGGAGCCATCACCACTGAACTTGCTGATGACCTCAATGCCGCATTTCTCAAGGACGCGCTCAATTTCCCAGGTGTCGCCGCCGATGTTATACTCACCCATCAGGTTGACGGTGTAGCCTTCGGCTTCTTCAGCCGCTTCGTCGGTTCCCACCCAGTTTTTCATGATGCCATTGTTGGCAATGTGGTGTCCGGCGGATTGGCTAACGCCTTTATAGCCTTCACAGTTAAAGGCAACAATGCTAATTCCGAGTTTCTCGGACATCTCCCGAGAGACCCCTTGAATGTCATCCCCAATCAATCCCACCGGACAAGTGGAGTGAACGGTAATCGCTGGGGGTTGGAAGATGTCATAGGCTTCCTGAATCGCTTGGCGGAGTTTGGTCATACCACCAAAAACGATGTCATGTTCCGTCAAGTCGGTCGTAAAGCAGTAGTTGACGAAGTTACGGCCATTGGCGCGAGCCCGGAATTGGTTGCGGCGAATTAGCCAGGAATAATAGGAACAACCCACGGGACCATGAACAATATGAACCACATCGCCAATGGGACCGACAACCACCCCTTTACAACCGGCAAAGGCGCAACCCCGCTGGGTGATAATGCCTGGGGTGGTGCGGACGTTGGCATCAATGCTTTGTCCAGGGTCATTGGGGTCACGGGTAACAATGTGTTTGGCCCGTTTTTTGGCAACTTTGGCCGGATAGGCCTCGACAATGTCTTTAACAGCGGTCTGGGTCGTGGTTTTGTCAATGGGAGAGGGAGCGTCCATCACCTCTTGAGAGGTTTGGGCAATTTGGCGTTCCAAATCGGTTTGGGTGCGTGGTGTATCAGTCATAGGAGTGTTCCTCTATTAACCAGTCATTTCATCAAGGGCAACTCGTCCGGTTTCTCCGGTGCGGACGCGAACCGTCTCAGTCACCGGGAGGACGAAGATTTTGCCATCACCGGGATTTCGGGTTTGATTCGTGCGAATGAGGGTGGTGACAACCGGCTCAACTTGTTCGTCGGAAACGATAATGCTGAGAAGGCGTTTGGGAATCAGTCGGGGAATCCGTCCTAGGAGGGGGAGGACTTCGGTAGCATACTCGGGATTCTGATTGAGGGCTTCGACGGCTTCGGCTTCGATGGCCTGTCGCCCTCGTCCGGTCACTTTAACCGCATTGAATCCAGGAAATCCGGCATCCACGAGCGCCTGTTTGGTGCGCCCGATTTGGTTCATGCGAATTACGGCTAAAACTTCTTTCATGGGTCTGTTTCGCGTTCTGACGCGACCTCACAGTTAGGGAAGACAAGAAAAAGGGGTTAGACGGTGACGGTGGTTTTCACGTCAGCGGCTTCCTTGACTCCGGTACTGATGGTGTACATTTCCTCGACGGGGCTGACGAAGACTTTCCCGTCGCCGTAGGCGCCCTCGGTTCCGGTGCGAGCGGCATCAAGGATAACGCCAATGACGGCATTTTTGTGGCGTTCGTCAATGACGAGAATCAACAGTTCTTTGGGCAGTTCGTCGTAAACGACGTTGCCGATTTTTAGTCCCCGCTGTTTACCGCGTCCAAAGACATCAATTTTGGTGACGGCGGGATATCCAGCATCGAGCAAGGCTTGCAAGACATCGGGGGTTTTTTCGGGGCGCACGATCGCCCGTATCATAATGTTAGTCATGATCAGCACATAATAAACAATAAAAGGGGGGAGAGTTTCCCCCCAACGATTTCGGGGGATGAAGGTTACACAGCCGTAGCCTTAGACGGTGGCGTAGAGTCCAAATTCCATGAGCAGGGTTTCTAACTCTTCATTAGCCAACGGCTTGGGAACCACGTGATTGGTGTTTTCATCAATGGCCCGGGCCAAGTTGCGGTAGTGGTTTGCCTGATCTGATTCCGGTGCATATTCAATCACCGTCTGGCGGTTCAGTTCGGCGTGCTGAACAATGTTGTCCCGAGGCATGAAGTAAATCATTTGGGTGCCTAGAGATTTCGCCAAGGCGGAGATGAGTTCATCTTCCCGGTCCACTTTCCGGGAGTTACAAATCAAACCACCGAGGCGCACACCGCCGGTTCCTGCGTATTTCTGAATCCCCCGGCAGATGTTGTTGGCGGCATACATTGCCATCATTTCGCCGGAGGTGACGATGTAGATTTCTTGGGCTTTTCCTTCCCGAATTGGCATGGCAAAGCCACCACAAACCACGTCTCCTAAGACATCGTAGAAGGCGTAGTCGAGTCCCACTTCTTCATCGTATGCCCCGAGTTGTTCAAGCATACTGATGGAGGTGATAATCCCCCGTCCAGCACAGCCAACTCCGGGTTCAGGACCGCCGGATTCGACACAAAGGGTTTTGCCAAATCCTTCTTTGCGGATATCTTCGAGTTCGACTTCGTCTCCTTCTTCCCGCAGGCTGTCTAAAACACTCTTCTGGTGCAAGCCTCCGAGAAGGAGACGGGTGGAGTCGGCTTTGGGGTCACAACCGACAATCATGACTTTGCGACCGAGTTCGACTAAACCTGCCACGGTGTTTTGTGTGGTGGTGGATTTGCCGATTCCGCCTTTTCCGTAAACAGCAATCTTACGCATGATTCAACCTCGTATTTGTAGAATCTAAAGTTCTTTTTTGGGCTTAGAATAGCGCTTGAGTCTGAGAAGAGTTAGAAGGTTCTGCTCATTCTAGGCGCTCATCCTGTCCAAGATGAGATGATTTGGGTAGCAGAGGTTGTTCTGATTTCGGACTAGAAGAATCTCTGTTGCTCCTTTTTTCATCTGAATCTACTATAGGTGCTATTTCGGAGAGCGACTGTAGCATTTATTGCAAAATACAAGTTTTATTTGTTGCTGTTTTATGCGTATTTTGAAGTATTTGTAACGGTTTAATTTTTTCTTAATAAAAAAA
>P_2C_Liq_2_UnCtyDRAFT_1000413_pt1 | contig 11664 bp, 5 predicted proteins | sample Pon2CUnioCityCA_FD_10236 | JGI IMG/M metagenome (IMG submission 10236) | reverse complement strand
TGGCTGCGGGCCTGACAGTGGCTGAGGATCAGCTGGAGGCTGCAATGACGCGCCTGTCCGAGTTACTCGACAAGCAGGGGGCAGGGGTAGGCGGCCCACAAGACCTCAAGATCGACGCGACTTTGATGCCGGGTGCAGTCACGACCGAATTGATCGAACAATTGGAACAAGCTGGTCCCTTTGGGCAGGGCGCACGTGCGCCACGATTTGCGTTTCCTGAGGTCCGTGTGACGTTTTCCAAACCGGTCGGGCAGGGGCATCTTAAGTTGGTTTTGTCCGATGGTGGGCCCGTACGTCTGGAGGCAATCGCCTTTGGTGCTGCGGACAATGGAATCGCTGCAGCGATTGCCGACGCCGCTGGCGCACCGCTGCATTTTGCAGGCCGTTTGGAGGTGAATTCGTGGGGCGGACGGCAGACCCCACAGCTCCGTATAGAAGACGTTTCACGCCCCATTTAGACCCTCTTTTTGGTCGCTAAATTTTTTATCCAAAAAGAGTGAATTTTCCTCTTGCGCGCTCCGCGGGGTTTGCCTAAACACCGCNTCACAGAAGAGTGGCCCGTTCGTCTATCGGTTAGGACGCCAGGTTTTCAACCTGGAAAGAGGGGTTCGATTCCCCTACGGGCTGCCACTGTTTTCACCTAAAACACTTCTGATATTGGATGCGCCAGTCGGGTTCTGTCAAATCAATCTATCTCTTGAGAATTAGTAGGACAGGCAGTCTACCTAAACTGTTCGCTGTCAAGTATTCGGGACGTGAAGAACGTTGCCTATGTCTGCTGAGCGTTTCGCTGGCCTACAATTCTTGCCTTAACATTCAACGATACGCAGGGGGATGTAGGATAGTTTGGAGGTTTGAGCCGCAAGCTACAACGTCAACCGGACAATATTCATTATACAGCCACTTAGCCTCTAAGCACGTCCAGGCTGCAAGAAAAAATCCATTCTCTACTTGAGATGCTTTTCGCCTCCATATTTGCATCGGTATCCTCGCCCTCCCAAGGCTAACGATACTCATTTGTGCGGCTCAGACGATTGGCTGTGGACGACGTGTGGGGGGGCGGACTTGGATTGGCAATTTGCGACCTTTGATGAGTTGAGCCACGACGGGCAGTCACTTCTGTAAGCGGCTTTGCGCACTGGCGTGCAACGTTTGCGTCCTGTCGTTTGGATATGCGTGAAACCGACTTTGGGTCTTACAGTGATGATGACAGGCCCCAACCTAACCTCTTCACTCGCGAGATCGTCTATGGGGCTCTGTCAACTCAGGGGTGGGTGGAGCTTTCACCCTCGATCACGGTGGGGCTTGGTGTTTGCAACTGTTCTCATATTGCTGGTGACACCATAGTCCTACGGTGCCACTTCCACCCGAAAGCTTACAGAGCCACGAGCGCCTGGCAAATAGTCGCCAGTGCATACCCACTGTAAATCACCTTGATAATTCACCCTCTCATCCGCAGGTACCGTGCGTGTGCATGTCACGCCGGGGGCTAAGGTTACAGGGCTATCGCTTCCACCAGCCAAAGTCGTGTAGGGCGGCGTCCGATCGTAGATCGTAATTTCTGAGGCGGGCAGGGTGCCCAGATTTTCGAGCGTGATGCGATATTCTAATGTGTCGCCAATGCTGGCCTGATTGCGGACGGTTTCGCTTGCGCCATCGGTTACATTGCGGACGGTTTTGGTCAGCTTGAGTGTACCTTGTTGTGTTTCGACGCGGACGCGGTCTGTGTTGATGTCCTCTTGGATCAAACCAGAGCTGCCGTATTGGGTCGTTGCCGTCAGGGTGATGGCTGTGCTGTCACCATTTGCGGCACCTGCTGAACTGCTGACGCGTGCAATCAAGCAAATCGTTGTATCTGCCTGGATGTTGATCGGCCCTGTCACGGGTTGATCCGGGCTGCCGTCACATCCTGTGTCCACAAAAAGCGTCGCATTGAAGGCTGTGTTGGTGGGCGTTGCCAAGTCGAACACAACGCTGCCTTCTGCGTCAGCGGTGTAGCTGTGGGGTAGGGAAATAACTTGGCCCGGGCGCAAGGCGACCTGTTGGTCTGTTCCAAGTGTTGCAGCGCGGATGACACCAAAGTCTAGGCTTGCATAGGATGCGCCCACCTCGGGTGTGAACGTATAGCTGCCGTCCCGCGCGTCAGCGTCGACCAAAGCAGGCAGGCCACCCGTTTGTTCTGAGACGACGCGCACTTGCGGCGGACCCGCTAGGGCCAAGCGGACGCTCTGCGCATACCCATCAGGCAGTACCAGCGACCAGGTGCCGTCGGCTGCGATTTCGGGTGTGTCGATGAGCGTGCCACTAGCATCAAAAACTTCCAGAAAGGCGAGTCTCGTGCCAAGCTCAGACCCACTCTGAACCGCGTCATAGGCAGTGGCGTTCGCCCCGTTGTCGAAAAATATCGTCCCCGACAAAACAGCGCCAGTGCCGGTATAGGCCACGGTGGCGTTTGCTTCGTCATCGTCCGCAAGCCCGTCTGCAAGATCATCGACACCACGCCCAACGGAGGGGTCACTGTCGGGGTCAGGCAGAGAACTGGCTACGATTTCAGCATGGTTGGTGTGCTCTCCACTGGCCTGCATTTGGACCCTCAGGGTGATGGACGTGCTTTGCCCCGCATCCAATTGCCCAGCCTGCCAAATGCCTGTGCCCGTGTCATAGCTTTGGCCTTGATCTGGTGCGGTGTCCGATAGGTAGACATAGCCGTTCGGTAGCAGATCCAGAACCTCAATACCTGTTGCGGTGTCTGGGCCAGCGTTACTCACTGTCAAAACAAAATCAATCGAGGCCCCTGCGTTCGCAGTGATGCTCGGCTGTCCGGTTGCCGGGTCGAGCGCCGTTTTGGTCAGGGATAGATCCGCAGAGGGGGGCGTTGGGACAAAGCCAAAATCCTGTCCGCTCAGTTCCGTATCCGCCACAACTGCAAGACCGCGCAACGGATTGCCTGTAGACACAGACAGTCCCGTTGGAATTTCGGCATCTGCTGCATCTACGAGGACCCGGTAGGTCGAGAGCGTTGACACGCCGAGGAACTCATAGGTCCCCTCGGCTGTCGTTTGGGTCGTCGCAACGAGCACATCATCGGTGTCATCCGCAGGTGTTCCGCGGTCATCAAACAGGCTGACGGTTATGTCCGCAGGCAAAACGGGCTCACCATCCGTCAGGCTACCATCCAAGTCGGCATCCTCAAACAGGGTGCCAGAAATGCTGCCTTCTGGTGTTACAAAAACGATTGCGTAGTCTTCAACCTCACCGTCTGTAGCGAGGCCATCGGACGCTAGTTCCGCCTGACTGGAGTACCGGAAGCGGGCAAAAGTCGTGGAGAGTGGGTTGCCTGCAGGAACAGTCAGCGGCACGGCGATGGTTCCGTCGCCGTCGGTGTCTTGCAGATCATCAGCAATGACTTCACCAGCGTCAAAAACGCCATTTCCGTCCCAATCCACCCAAGCCATCAAATAGCCAGTCGCGGTGGAGGGTTCTGCGACTGTGACGTTCAGGACGACGTCGTCCCCCTTTGCGAGTGCAGGAAATGAGACACCGTCTTCGTCATCTGCGCCGGTGGTATCATCGCCCTGCGCGTCTGCACTGTCGCGGTGTTGTGCGTCGCCGTCGGCAGGTACCAGCCCCAAATACAAATCATCGGACAATGCGTGTGATGGTGTTCCGTAGGCATTGGTACTGGTGCCATCGGGTGCAGTGCCGGAAATCGGGCAATCACCGAAATCATCGCATGTATCTGACACGCCCAAAACCGTCGCTTCGCCGCCGCCAATGGTGATGCCCAGTGCAGCGAGCACCGGATCAACGGCTTGGCCAAGTGCTTGGGTGATCGCGTCATCTACAATGTCGCTTATCGCGGTGCTGACCGCGGCTTCGATCACGGATTCAATCGGATCTACGAGTGGCCCGCCGGGCAGGTCGAGTTCAACGTTGAGATTGTTCGTGATGCCACCCACAACTTGGTCCACAGCGTTGATCGGGACATCCAGCTCACGAGTTTGTGGGTAGGGGGCTGTAAAATCTAAGGTGCCAGAGCCAAAGGATACTGTTTCGCCGTTGGAAGAGGCTCGGATCGAAGCGGCTATCACTGTATCAGGCAAAAATGCGATGCCCGGAATTGTCACGGTTGCATCCGCTATTGTCGATGTCCCTATATCATCTGCGGTGATCACACGTTCACGGGCGAAATACACCGCATCGTCGATTTCCCCCAAGTACGCGTTGACCACCCCGGGCGTCATCGTCGCCTGCGCCGTCTGATTTGCAACATCGATGCTGGTCACGGACCCATCGGCTTCGCCCACCTCAACATAAAGCGACACGTCAGGTGACTGGATTTCTACAACGGCAACTCCAAGATCAAGGGGCTGAGGCGCCTCATTCAGCGCGATATCAATTTTCGTGCGAACTGCTGCTGATCTGAACGTGGTGCCTTCGGGGCCGCATACGAGTTGGGGGGCTTCTGTTATTTGGAGGTAGGCTCTAACCTCCCCCAATCCTAAAATGTCGATGACCACGGGTTCTGGGGTGCCCGCGCCGTAGCGCGCATTATAAAGCTGCACCGAACCGCTCACCAAATCTAAGGTCGAAAGGTTTGCGCCCGACAGTTCACCCTCTGTGGTGTCCAATACCAAAAAATCGCTAACTAAGACACCATCTGTCAGGCCGCTGGTGTTCGTTGCCAATGCTTGCAACGCAGTCGCTGCGGCCGGATCCCCGTTATTGGCAGCCGCATTCGCAGCGGCTGTAAAAATCTCTGATAGGGTTGCTTCGGAATTAAGGGCATCATCCGGTGACGTCGTGCCAGTGACCGCCTCAAGTTCTGTGACAAAATCATCAACAGGGACCTGCGCGCCAATGAGGTCGACGCGGACATCATCTAACCCAAGATCAACGCCCAATAGACTGGATAGTCCATTGTTGAGCTCCCGCACGTTTGCTGCTGGATCTGCGAGGAATGACGAGCTGGCTGTGATACAAAGCGCACCGCAGCTCGCATCATCCACAGATTGCGCCGCTGCGGGCGCCGCAAAAGACCACAAAGCCACCATGAGAGGCGCGATGGCAAAACGACGTGCGATTTTTTGCATTTCTAAATCCTGAAGTATCATTCCTTACGGGTACGATACGTGAGCAATGCGAAGTGCGCTGGGCGCAAAATACACAATGACTAATGCCAAAGCGGGCGCTCCTATCCATAAGGATAGGGGCGCAATTGCATCAGGATTTCAAAACAATGTCCCAAGCTGTGAGGGAGGCCTTGATGGCGGCGGGCACGTTTTCGATTTGGCGCCGTGCATCATCCGCCTTGCCGATTTTACACGCGGCCTCAATCGTTTGGAGTAAACGGTGCAGCCGTTTGGCACCCAGCATCCCGCAAGCACCCGCCATTGAATGCGCGTGAGCCTGAATGTCGCGCACGCTTTGGGCATCCTCTAGCGCAGCAAGGTCGGTGGTGAGTTGGACTCGCAGTTTTTCAATCCGCGCGGCATATCCGTCGCGGCCGATAACCTCGAGCAAGTCGGCCACCTGATTGTCGTCAAGGACGGGAATGTCGGCTCCCTGATCTGAGGGGATCTGAGAAGATGCGCACACCTCATGCGCAACAAGGCAGCGATCAAGCTCACGCAGGTTGATAGGCTTGGCCAAGAAGCCGTTCATACCTGCCGCGCGAAACGCTTCACGCTCGGATGGCAGGGCATGCGCCGTGACGGCGATGATGTGGGTGTTTTGATTGATCCCGGGCCGTGACCGAATTTGACGCGTGGCCTGCGTGCCGCTGATTTCGGGCATAGAAACGTCCATCAGGATCGCGTCGAACTGCGTTTCTGCCGCCATATCAATCGCCTGCTGCCCACCGATCGCATAGGAGACCTGGTGACCAAGCCGTTCCAACATCGCACCCAGAAGGTCGCGATTGATCTCGTTGTCATCAACCACCAACAGATGTTGTTTGTGCTGAGTGCTCTCAAAGGGTTGCTGGCCTTCGGGTTTGGGCAGTTGCTCGGGGGAGGCTTCGACCATGGGCAGTTCCACATGGAAATGGGTGCCTTCACCAAGCGTAGAAGCGCAGGTGATCTGCCCGCCCATAGTATTCACGAACCGCTGCACAATACCTAGGCCCAGTCCGGTGCCGCTGGTGCGGCGTGCGTAACTGCTGTCCAATGAGATGAAATCTTCGAAAATCCGGTGCAGGTCTTCTTCGGCGATGCCGATGCCGGTGTCGGTCACATCTAGGTGCAGGGTGCCAGTATCCGGCACATAGTTCAGCGCAAGCTTGACCGCGCCGCCTGGGGTGAATTTGATCGCGTTGCTAAGCAGGTTCACGATGATCTGCTGAATGCCGCGTGGGTCAGTCATGAACCAGCGGTCTTGAGTCTGGGATTGCTCCAGTTCAATTACGGTTTCGTTGTCCCGTGCGAGGTGCTGTAGCGTTGCCACAAGGCTGTCGGTCAGGGTTGCGATATCGCATGGGGTCGGCTCTGGGGTTTCGCTTTTTTCAGCGCGCTCAATCGCTAGGACATCATTGATGTGACCCAGCAAGATATCGCCCGAAGTCAGCGCGGCAGCCAAGTAGGACTTCTGAGCCTTGCTCAGTGGGCTGCCTTCCAGCATTTGAAGCGCCGATAGAATGCCATTCAGCGGGGTGCGCATTTCATGGCTCATCATCGCGAAAAAGCGTGAGCGTTCCCTGCTATTGGATAGTGCGTTGTCACGGCTCGCGACCAACTCAGCCTTTTGTGCTTCTTGTTCGGTAATATCGCGCATGTAACAGACGAAAAAGAAGTCGGTTTCCGTATCCTCTAGTGAGCTACCAACTTCTGCAGGAAAAACATGACCGTCCCGATGCAGAGCATTGATTTCAATCCTCCCTCTATCAGCAAAGGTGGTTTCGCCCGTCTGCGCATAGTTCTTCATAGCGTCGAGAAAAATCTCCCGCTCGTTCGGCGGCAGCAGTAGGTCATAAAACTTTTTACCAAGAGCCTCTTGGCGGGTGTGGCCAAATAATTCCTCGGCAGATTTACTGAAATCAACAATCTTGGCGTCTCTGTCGCAAACGATAATCCCGTCAAGAGCGCCGCGACGTGTTGCACTGAGACGCGCGTCTCTGCTTGCTGCGGCTTGGGTGGCGTCCTGCAGGGACTTGGCCTGTCGTAGCAATCCAATAATCAAGCCCATAAAGATTACGATCATCGCCGTCACCGAAACGATCAAAACTTCGATCAGTGCCACGGTGCGGTCGCGCTCGGCCTCACTGTTTTCGGCGACAAAGCTCATAAAGTCGAGGCCAATGCTGCGAGGTAAATTGCGCACACTGTAAAGCGCGCCGCGTAGGTCATCCAAACCCGCTAGAAGTTTCTCATCAGAGCCGTCGATTAAGGGCAGTTGCGTGTCCAAAACAACCTTTAGCTTCATAAGGTCTGGACTGAATTGCCCCGCACCGGATCCCTGGCGCAAGGGCAGGGTACGGCTGTAGAAAATGTCAAACCGCTTGCGCAGTTCGTCAAGGTAGGACTCTCCGCCGGCCTCAACGTCATCAATCGCGTCTTGCAGTTTGAGGTATTCGATCTCCAATTGGGCCGACAGGTATTCTTGCTGGCCCTGCTTCGCGACGCTGAGATTGTCGACATAAGACCATACGTTGAACGACAAATAGCTGATTGCAATGCAACCAGCGATGATGATCATGGAGGCCGAGCCAAAGACCATGCGCAAAGGACGCCCCCCGAACGGGCGCATGAACGGGTTTGCAGATGGCTTCATGGGTTATTTAACGAACAAACGATTGAGCTGCCAAATTGAGCGGGAATATACTGTTTCCGTTTGATACTTTTTGTGGCTGTCATAGGGGTACACAATCCGCAGCGGCCCTTTGCTACGTCGGCTCATCTGTGCCCCATTGTGGAGGTAGGCGATGATGGGGCCATCTTTCACGGCATCACTGACAGGGATGTCTACGGCGTAGTCATCTACTGCAACCGCGCGCATTTTCCCGTCTGAAATTTCGATGCTATCCAACAGATCTTTCAAACGCACGCCTTTGAATTCCTGCGTGCCATGGCTCCAGATCGTTTTGGTTGAAAAGGTAACGGGATCGAAAGCCATCATGTCATTCAAGGTGAAGTGGTATTCAANTTGGTCGTGGTCGACGGAGAGAACAATCGGATCAGTCTCCGAATGCGCGAACATCACAGAGGCAATGAGCGCCATAAGTGCGCTCACGAGAGTCGAGGGAAGATGGAATTTGAACATTGTGCGTTCCTTTCGCCTCGGCATTATCGTTTAGCCGGTCCAGGCGGGATAACGTATCGGGATAGACCTTATATCCTTTCGTATAGGGCCTTTGGGTGCTGCGTGTGAAAGCACCTTTGATATCCTGAGGTATCGTTCGAGTGGGGTGTCTTGCGTCAGCTCAATTTTCCTGAACAGTGATTAACCTTACAGTCGTTTTACAATTTGTTTCGGCAGGCCCAGACCCGTGTTCCGGCCCCCGGAACACTCCGTTGNGCACNTACCGAAAGGACGCTCTCATGGGTTTGAGAATTCTTGTTGCCGATGACCATGAATTGGTCCGCGATACGATTGCCATGTTTCTGGAGTCGGATGGGACGGGGCAGGTAATACAGGCCGGGACGTTGGATGACGCGTTAAAGCTGATGAAGTCGCATGGGGCTTTTGATCTGGTTCTCCTTGACTACACAATGCCTGGTATGCGCGGACTTGAGGGGCTTAAAGCAGCCTTGAAGATCAGCGGTGGCAACCCTGTTGGTTTGATCTCCGGGACGGGGACGCGGCTTGTGGCGCAACAAGCACTGGATCTGGGTGCTGCTGGGTTTTTGCCCAAAACAATGCCCGCCAAGAGCCTCGTGAACGCGGTGAAATTCATGGCAATGGGTGAGATTTTTGCGCCAGCCGATTTCATGTCCGGCAAGAACGATGCCCCCGAGACCGATTTTGAAAAGTCGCTGTCAGATCGCGAACGGCAGGTGCTCCGCGGTGTGCTTGCTGCCAAGTCCAACAAAGAAATAGCCATCGACTTGGAGCTTCAGGAACCGACGATCAAGCCGCACGTGAAAACGTTGTGCCGTAAGCTTGATGCGAAAAACCGAACCGATGCGGCCATGATTGCCCGTGACGCGGGCTTTGCATAGCGGCGCACTCGTCCTTCTATAGCTGAGTTTACAACACGCGTACCATCAGGTGCGCGTGTTTTTCGTTGTACTTGCCCCGTGCAGGACGATGCGGCGTTCTTGTACCCAAAAGAATAGTCTTTGACCTGTCAGGACGGCATTGCCCTCCCATCGGCCCCCAAAAAATCCATCCAGTTCCGGCAGATTGCAAGGGCATCGCAGCAACCCGATGCGATGTTTGAAACCCGGTTTCGCCGGTCTTGAAGGAACCACGATATGTCTGAATGCTCTCCCATCCGCCGGCGCACCGCCATCACTGCCCTAACGATTGCCGCCGCCACGTGTGTGTTTGCGAATGCGGCTGTGGCCCAAGCGCTCGAAAGCGACTTTTCGTTTACGATCATCGAGACGAATGCACAGGGCCAAGAGCAACAGATCGAACGTGATGACGTCGAACCTGGTGAAATGATTGAATATACCTTGCGCCACGAAAACACGAGCGATGCCCCCTTGGCAGGCCTTGTTATTCGCGCACCCGTCCCAGTCGGTGTGACACTTAAACCGGCCGCTGAGTTTAGTTCCGTACCTGCCCGTTTCGAGGTCCAAGCCGAGCTTGACCCTGAGCAAGACGGACTTGAGTGGGCAGCCCTTCCCGCAATGCGCCGTGTGGCAGATGCCCAAGGCGCCCTTGTCGAAGAGCCACTGCCGAACAACGCGATCGTCGCCGTGCGGTGGACCTTAGATGCCCCTTTGGCCGCCGGTGAAACCGCTCTCAATGGCTACCGCGTGCAGGTCAACTGAGCAGCGCCTGACTTCTTCTTTTCTTCTTCTTCCCCATACTAACACCCCTCAAAAGGTACTGATTGAATGACACATAAATCCACCTTGATCCGCTCCGTAAGTGCAGCGGCAGTATTGGTCACCGCGTTTTCGGCGGCTGCGCAGGCCGCCCCACAAGCAGGTGCTGTCATTGGCAACCAAGCTGTTGCCACCTACGAAAACACGGCTGGCGACACGATCACGATCACTTCCAACACTGTCGAGACAATTGTCCGCCAGGTTGCCGGTGTCACACTGACATCCGATACATCAGATAACATCGCTCCGGGCGGCAAGGCCTTCTTGCCTCACATCGTGACCAACGTCGGTAACGGGGCAGATGCCTTCACGCTGAGCGTTTCGGAAAATGATACAGGCGCGTTTGATGCGCAAAACTTGGTGTTCTATCCAGATGCGAACATGGATGGTGTCGCCGACAGTGCAACGCCGATCACCGAGACCCCGCTACTTGCCCCCGGCGAGCAGTTCGGCCTGATCATTGAGGCGACAGCAGGGTCCACAGCCAGTGGCACAGATACGATGACCGTGACCGCAGCGTCTCAGCTAGATAGCGGAACGACGGATACCAACACCGATACTTTGACTGTGTCCAACGGGGCGATCATTGAACTTGTCAAATCGATGGTTGCTGCCGACGACAATGCCAACAACCGGATCGACGCAGGGGATTTGGTGACAATCACGCTGGCATACTCCAGCACAGGTTTGGTCGATGCCACGAACTACAAAGTGACGGACGTACTAGACGATGGTCTGGCCTATGTCGCAGGCTCGGCACGCTGGTCCGATGCATCCGGTGCTCTGAACGACAGCAACAGCTTTTCCGATATCGACGCGACCAACGGCAGCGGCAACAACATCTTCTGGAACTTTAACGATGATGACACGGTCGATTTCAGCATCGACCGGGTTGCGTCTGGGCGCACGGGCAGCGTGACGTTCCAAGCGCGTATCACATCCGCGGCGGATGCGGGCGTCATCACCAATACCGCGACCCAAACCGTTGAAGGGACTGATTTTCCGAGCTCAAACACCGCGACAATCGTTGTTGATGCTGAATTCGAAGTCGACATCGCAGACCAATCGCCCAACGCGTCTATGACATCTGGGACCGATGATGGCACCAGCGGCGATGACATCGTTTCCGAGACAACCAATGTGTATCAAGGTGGGGTGATCCGCCAAGAATTCGTGATCACCAACAATTCCAACCAGTCTGACAGCCTGTCGGTCTCGGTGCTGGACGACAGCAACAATACATATCCCGCAGGCACCACGTTCCGCATTGTGGGCGCAGATGGGATCACGCCTGTGATTGGTTCCGTGGGTCCGCTTGCGATCGGTGAAAGCGCGAAGGTCACTCTGGTCGCGACGCTGCCCTCGGATGCGACGCCAGTTGCCGCCAGCACGACGTCTACGCCGACGTATCAAGTCTCTCTTGAGACGAAATCTGATGCCTCCGGAGCCAGCGATACATCGGTTGCGGCCTTCATGGGCGCAGTGTTGGCATCCAGCGTGGATTTGGAAAATGATGTAACGGGCAGCGAAGGTGACGGGGCCAACCCACGCGATGGATCATCTAATCCTTGGGTTGTCAGCGAAGACAGCACCCAAACCACGCCGTCCTTGGGTATTGCGCCTGGTGACGCCTACACCTTTGAGATGAACGTTCAAAACAACGGCGGGACTT
>P_2C_Liq_2_UnCtyDRAFT_1000412_pt1 | contig 11669 bp, 16 predicted proteins | sample Pon2CUnioCityCA_FD_10236 | JGI IMG/M metagenome (IMG submission 10236) | reverse complement strand
AGGAAGTAAATGGCTGTAGTCAAGGCAAAAATGAAAATCCAGATAAAAACCAGGCTTCTAAAATCCTGTTTTGCCTTTAGCTTCTTTTTAGCGAACTTTCTCAGCTCGTCATCATTTGTTGCCACGGTTTACCTTCTTCTTAACTTCTTCAGAAAGGTGGTCGACTTCGTTTTTGACGCTCTTGGAGACCTCATCAACTTTGGTCTTCGCCTGCTTCTCTAATTCCTTAGCCTGCTTCTCGGCTTCGCTTTTGCCCTCAGCGATTCTGCGTCCAAGATCTTTTCCGGCCTGCTTGGGATCGAAATCGATGTTGACTCGGTCTTGGACCTTGTCTTTCAACCAGCCTGCACCTCTGGTCAACCATTGACCCAACTGCTCGCCAGCTTCTCCCAGTCGCTCGCTTAGAATCTCCTCGGCATCAACTTCGTAATCCATGCTCAAAAACGGAACCACCCAGTCCTCTACCTGCTCTAGGGCATCGGGGGTGACGCTATAAAAACGCTTCTGGCCCTCTTCACGGGCACTAACCAGGTTTGCCTCACGCAAAACCTTTAGGTGTTTGGAAACTGTCGGCTGACCCATCTGGGTGTGCTCAACCAATTCGCTTACGGTCATCTCGCCCTCGCCGCCAGAGAGTTTGCTTTGTAGTAAAGCGTCCAGCATGTGTCTGCGGTTTGGATCTGCTATTGCTTCGTATATATCAGCCATGGAATAAGTCTATCCCTCGAGACCCGCAATTTGTCGAGCCCTTTTTAGAGCTGCCTGCGTTGCCTCAAAAAATATTTGATGAACATCCGAGTTTTCAAACACCTCAATTGCTTTCTCGGTGGTGCCATTGGGACTTGTCACCTTTGCTCTCAACTCTTCTGGAGAGCTCCCCGCCTGAACAACTAATTCGCTTGCGCCCAAGAATGTTTGCCTGACCATCACTGCTGCCTGCTGCGGGCTAAAGCCATACTCAATGGCCAGGCGTTCAAATTGCTCAATGAAGTAAAAGACATAAGCCGGGCCGCTGCCGCTGATGGTGCTGAGTGCATCAATTTGCGACTCATCACACTGAATCACCTCGCCAACGGATTCAAACAAATCGACCACCTGCTTGATGTGTTGCTGATCACAATGCTTGCCAGCAGCCACACCACTAACACCCATGCCAATCATTGACGGCGTATTCGGCATCACCCTGAATACTGGTTTGCCCGGAAGCTTTTCCTGCATTGCATCAATTGTGATGCCGCCTGCAACTGAAACAACGATTGTGCCGGTCGGTAAAGACTCCAAAATCTCATCAATGGTTTCCAAAATTTGATAAGGCTTTACCCCGAGCACCACCATCTTTGCCTCGCGCACCGCCTTCACATTGGCATTGGGGTCAGTTTCCAAACTGAAAGAATTGATCCCAAGCTGAGTTGATAGCTGAATAGATGAGGCCCTTGACTTTGTGGTGGCGGTGATCTGCTTTGGATCGTAGCCATTGTTGACAGCTCCACGAATGATCGCAGAACCCATTGAACCTGCTCCGATAAAACTAATCATCAGTAAAGCAAAAACTGTGGGTTGGAATCGGCTGGATCACTGGCATCTGTTTGGGACAAGACTCCGTTGAGTTCAACGCTTAGGAAATAACTCGCTCCGCCAGTGATGACATCTCGCTGCCCCGCACCGCAACCAGTTGAAGACGAGCGAACCTTTTCCCAGGGCATTGGAGGGCTTGCCAAAGTTGCACCGGCTTTCAAAACACCAACCTCGTTGGTGTCCATGCTTCGATCGCAGTCCCTGCTGCTCCAGATCAATTCACTACCGGAGGTAATTTCAAAAAATGTAACGGCGCTTCCAACATTGAAATCGCAATCAACACCTGAGTTGTTTGTCACTGTGTACCACATGTGTGGAAGCTCGGTGGGGTTGAAATCCAGATCAACTTCTCCGTCAGCGTTGCCAATCTCAGCTGTCACAGACACCGTGCCAGGAAGGCAGTCAACAATCTCAGGTTCTTGCTCATCAGTGGCCTCTTCGGTGCCCTCGGTTTGCTCAACCGCGGTGGAATCAGCTTGGTTAGTCGAGCCAATAAGGGCGCTCAGACCAAATCCAATCAAACCCAAAATCAACAGTGCTGCCACCAAGACAACAGCTCTTCTTATCCAAAAAACTGTTTGTTGGTTATCACTCATAGGCTTCAATCTAGTTACAGAACCTTCAACATTCGGGTGTTTCCTAGCGTGTTCTGCTTAACTCGGGCCAAATCCAAAAATTCAGCAACACCCTCGTCATGCGACCTGACCATCTCTTCATACACTTCTGGCTCAACCGGTGAATCAGTGATTTTTTGAAATCCGTGGTTTCCAAAAAAATCAACCTCAAAGGTCAAACAGAACACTCTTCCCACCCCAAGGGTGGCCGCATTTTTCAAAAGCAGGTCTAGAAGTTTCGACCCAACACCTGACCTGTGATGCTCTGGGTCTACTACCAAAGTCCTGACCTCTGCCAGGTCCTCCCACATAACGTGCAGTGCGCCGCAAGCAATTAACTGGTCATCCTGATAGCCAACAATGAATTCCTGCACCGATTCATACAACTCAACCAGCTCTTTGCCGAGCAATACACCCTCGTCAACTAGCGGTTGGCAAAGTTGCCTAATTTTTTCAATATCGGCTGTAGTGGCGGGTCTAATCTCTAAAGGCATCGCTCAATTATCCACCAAGGTCAACCAATACCTCGTTCCTTCTCAAAAATCCTGGTTTCATTGGTCCGTCGTAGCGAGCATAAATAGCAGTGTCTTTCATGTTTCGATTGACCAAAGACCTTAGTTTCTTCTCCTGCTCCACAAACTTTTTCTCACTGACGCTTCCATTGAACTTGATTGCGGCACGCATCACGGGTTCGACTCCGATGATTTGCAAATCGGGAGAAATTGGCAGCGGGGGAAAATCATCCCCCTCCGGCATAACAAAGCTCAGCCAATAGCCATTTTCTTGTTTGGATTGCAAAACAGGAGCCGTCATAGGAATCGACTGACGGTCCTGATTTGCTCCAGATATATAGCCAAATAATTGACCAAAGCCTGAGTTACCACTTTCCCGCATGTCACCCGATACCCAAACGCTCACCAAGAAGTGAGCGGGGTAGGAGCGAATCTCATACCCGGCCCCATCTTCGATTACTCGATAGGGCTGGATTTCGGTCATGACTGGACTGGTTGCTCATCCCGCTGGTTGACGGTGAAGATGAATTCACCGTTTACGAAGTCAACCAGAATGTCGCTTGCGTAACTTACCTCACCACTCAAGATGCGCTCTGAGATCTGATCCTCGATTTCACGCTGAACCACACGGCGCAAAGGTCTTGCTCCCAATGATGGCTCGTAGCCCTCATCAATCAATTTCTCTTTAGCGGCGGTTGTCAGAGTCAACTTCAGGTCTCTGTCATCCAAGCGCTCATCCAACCTAGCGATGAACATGTCGATGATGGAGATTAGCTCCTCACGGGTTAGCTGTGGGAAGACGATAACTTCATCAACACGGTTTAGGAACTCTGGCCTGAAGTTCTGCTTCAGCTCTTCGTTAACCCTTGACTTCATCTGCTGGTAGTCGTTTTGAACATCACCCTCAAGCGTGAAGCCCAATGCGCCCCTGTTGATTTCGCGAGAACCCAAGTTGGTGGTCATGATGATGATGGTGTTTTTGAAGTCAACCACTCTTCCCTGGCCATCAGTCAATCTTCCCTCTTCCAGAATCTGCAAAAGGGAGTTGAAAATGTCAGGGTGAGCTTTCTCGATCTCATCAAACAAAACAACACTGAATGGACGACGACGAACCTTTTCGGTTAGCTGTCCACCCTCGTCGTAGCCAACAAATCCTGGAGGGGCACCAAATAGTCTGCTGACTGTGTGCTTCTCTCCATACTCACTCATGTCCAATGAGATCAGTGCATCTTCGTCTTCAAACAAGAACTCGGCCAACGCTTTGGCAAGCTCTGTTTTTCCAACTCCGGTAGGACCTGCAAAGATGAAGCTTCCGCTTGGGCGCTTGGGGTCTTTCAGCCCTGCGCGCTGACGACGGATGGTCTTTGACAGAGCGCTGATTGCCTGCTCCTGACCAATGACTCGTTTGTGAAGCTCCTGCTCCATGTAAACAAGCTTTGCGCCCTCTTCTTCGGTCAACTTGAAAACTGGGATTCCAGTTGCCTGGGCCAAAACCTCGGCAATCATTCCCTCGTCAACAACACCTTCGATATCAACGTTGCCAGCACGGAACTCTTGCTCCTTCTGCTTCAGTTCAGCGTTGAGTTTTTTCTCCTCGTCGCGCTTCTGGGCGGCTAGTTCAAAGTCCTGATCGGCGATCGCCTGCTCCTTGGACGCCTTGGCAGCCTCAACTGCCTCCTGAGCTTCTTTCAGCTCTGGCGGAGCAGAAAGGAAGCTTAGTTTCAGTCTTGCTCCCGCTTCATCAATTAGGTCAATCGCCTTGTCCGGCAACTGCCTGTCGGTGATGTAGCGATCAGACATGGAAACAGCGGCAACCACGGCATCATCGGTGATTGTCACCTTGTGGTGTTTTTCATACCTATCGCGCAAACCCTTCAAGATGTTGATAGCAAGTGCCGGTGAAGGCTCGTTGACCATAACTGTCTGGAATCTTCTAACCAGGGCAGCATCTTTTTCAAAGTGCTTACGGAATTCATCCAGGGTGGTTGCACCAATTGTTTGCAACTCTCCCCTTGCCAGCATTGGCTTGAGGATGCTGGCAGCATCAATTGCTCCCTCGGCAGCACCGGCACCGACCAGAGTGTGGATCTCATCAATGAAGGTGATGATGTCGCCACGGGTTCTGATTTCCTTGGTGACTTTTTTCAGTCTTTCCTCGAAATCTCCGCGGTAACGAGAACCAGCAATCAATGAACCCATATCCAGGGTGTAAAGCTGCTTGCCTCTCAAAATCTCTGGAACATTTCCAGAAACAATGGCCTGCGCCAAGCCCTCGGCTATGGCTGTCTTTCCAACGCCAGGCTCACCGATCAGAATTGGGTTGTTCTTGGTCCTGCGAGCAAGGATCTGCATGACGCGCTCAACCTCGCGCTCACGACCAACTACTGGATCAAGCTTTCCCTCGGCAGCTGCCTGGGTCAGGTTTTTTCCATACTGATCTAGAATCTGGCTTCCCTTTTGCTGGGGAGGAGGACTCTCGGCACCAACGGACACACTCTCGTTGCCCTGGTAGCCACTAAGAAGTTGAATAACCTGCTGGCGAACCTTGTTGGTGTCTGCACCCAGCTTGGTCAATACCTGAGCGGCAACTCCCTCGCCCTCGCGAATCAGGCCAAGCAACAAGTGCTCGGTTCCGATGTAGCTGTGACCCAACTGCAGAGCCTCACGGAGTGATAGCTCCAAAACCTTTTTCGCCCTTGGGGTGAATGGAATGTGACCACTGGGAGCCTGCTGACCCTGACCAATGATTTCCTGAACCTGCTCGCGCACCTGCTCCAACGAGATGTTGAGTGATTCAAGTGCTTTGGCGGCAACTCCCTCACCCTCGTGAATGAGTCCCAGCAGGATGTGCTCGGTGCCAATGTAGTTGTGGTTTAGTAGCTTCGCCTCTTCTTGGGCAAGCACCACGACCCTTCGGGCCTTATCCGTAAACTTTTCAAACATTTCTGAACACCTCCGCAAATCAGATACTGAGATGCTAAACCGATTAGGGGGTCAAACAATACCCGTGTTCGCCGATGGGTGAATAGCTGTTATTGACGCTTATCGCGTTCTTCAGCTTCAATCTTGTTGTATTCGTCTCGTTCGCCACGGTCTGCGCGAATGATTGATCGCATAACAACATAAAACAACAACCCAACCAAAGCGGGTGGGACTAGCGACAGCATTGCATCGCCTAGGATTTGCCAACCATTCATATCTTGCACAAATTACTTAACCAAAGGAAACAGAATTGTTTCCCGAATTCCCAAACCAGTTAGTGACATTAATAATCTGTCGATACCCATGCCCACTCCACCACTNGGTGGCATGCCATATTCCAGAGCCTTCAAAAACTCTTCATCCACCCTCATCGCTTCTGGGTCTCCACCCGCTGCCAAAGCCGCCTGGGCAACAAAACGCTCGCGTTGAATGACAGGATCGACCAATTCNGAATAGCCTGTTGCCTGCTCATAGCCACGGATATAGAGATCCCATTTCTCAACAACACCTGGTTTTGATCTGTGGTCTCTGGTCAATGGGGAGGTGTCCACCGGGAAATCAATAACGAAAAACGGCTCTTGCCTGTCGGCTTTATAAAAATGCTCCCAAAGCTCCTCGATGTATTTTCCGTGAATCGGGTGGGCAACTTCGATTTCTGCCTTNGCGGCAATTTTTTCTAATGTCGCCAAATCAGTCTCTGGNGTTATCTCCTCACCCAGTGATTCGCTGAGTGATTCATACATCGGAACTTTCTTCCACTCCCCGCCCAGATCATATTGACTGCCATCATCCAGGGTCACCTCGGTGGTCCCAAAAACATCCTTTGCCGCATTCTGAATCAGTGTTTTTGTAAGCTCGGCAACATCGTTGTAATCGGCATAGGCCTGATAGGCCTCCATCATTGCAAACTCCGGCGAGTGAGAACTATCGGCACCTTCGTTTCTGAAGTTGCGGTTAATTTCAAACACCCGCTCCAGTCCTCCGACTACCGCTCTTTTTAAAAACAGCTCTGGCGCAATCCTCAGATAAAGCTCCATGTCATAGGCATTCATGTGGGTTTTGAATGGTCTAGCCGAAGCCCCGCCGTGCATAACCTGCAACATCGGTGTCTCCACCTCGGTGAAATCCCGCTGTTCAAAAGTATTTCTCAGCGAGCGCATAACAGCACTTCTGGTCTTCACAACCTCGCGTGCTTTGTCTCTGACAATTAAATCTAGGTATCTGTTTCTCACCCTGACCTCTTCAGAAAGCTCTGAGTGCAAATTCGGAAGGGGTCTTATTGTCTTGGAAGCCATCTGCCAGCTATTGGCCAACACACTTAGCTCGCCCCTTTTTGAAGTAATTACCTCACCCGAGACAAACACGTGATCACCAAGATCGACTAGTTCTTTCCAGGCATCAAGATTTTCCTGGCCTACCTTGTCAAGGCTGATCATTGCTTGAATTCGCTCACCAGTTCCCGATTGCAAAGCTGCAAAGCAGAGCTTGCCGGTGTTTCTCAAAAACATAATTCGACCGCTAAGCCCGACAGTGTCGCCGGTGGCGACATCAACATCTAAATCTGGGTACTTAGCCTTCACCTCATCGATTGAGTGGGTGATGGGAACACCTACCGGGTAGGCCTCTCCGTTGGCAATCAGTGCTTCCCGCTTATCTAAGCGAAAGCCCATCTGCTCGGGAGTGTCGTCTCCTACAAGCTCTTGATCCAATTAGCTTCCTTTTATTGAGATTTCGCGATTATCAATCAACCGGACTTGGCCAACGTAACCAGCAAATAAGGCTATCGCAGAACCCTCATAATCCCCAGAAACAGGCTCAAAAGTGGCGGGGTCGACAATTTCCAGGTAATCAAGCTTGATTTCCTCACTCAGTAATGACTTAGCTTCGCCAATTGCTGCCTCAACATCCGCTTTGCCGTCGCAGGAAGCTAGAGCCACGTTGATGGTTCTGGCAATCTCCAGCTGTTCTGAATCCAACCTTGCATTGCGACTGGATAGAGCCAAACCATGATCATCTCGAATCGTCTCCCCAGCAATTATCTTCAGTGGCATTCTTCTGCCACTGGCCAATTGGTGGCTGACCAGGGATCTGATGAGAGCTAGTTGCTGTGCATCTTTTTTGCCAAATGCGGCGATATCGGGAGTAATCAGATCAAAAAGTCTGGAAACAACTGTCAGCACACCGCTGAAGTGACCGGGTCTGTGCTCACCTTCCAAGCCCAGTGAGACGTTGGTTTCAATCTGCTCTGGGGTAATCAAATTGGGCTGTTCTGGATATACCGTTTCAGGCTCCGGCAAAAACAAAACATCCACACCCCGGTCGCTCAGCAACCTAGCATCAACGCCCAGAGATTGAGGGTAGTTTTCATAGTCGCTGGGATCATTGAATTGAAGCGGGTTTACAAAAATGCTGGCTACAACAAAATTCTCTTCGGTTCGAACCTGGTCAACCAGTGACAGGTGTCCGTCATGCAAGGCTCCCATGGTTGGAACAAACGCAATTCTCTTGCCATTTGCACGCGCATCAGCAATCTCTTGCTTCAGCTGAGACACCTGCGTAACTTGCTTCAACTTTCAAAATCCTCCGGGCTAGGTCCAATGCCACCTTCTCGCAGTGCTCTTTCGACTGCAGCTCTCGCCATTGGTGCTACCAAGTCAACCACCCTCGGTACCTCTTCCGCTTCCAATTCACTAATTGCTTGGCTGACAATCATTTTTGGAAAGTTATTCAGAGAACTAAACGCCTCGGCGTAGGCAGGTCGCTGATACTCCGCCACCACGATTGGATCAGTTCCGATTTCCAGCGCGAGCCCCTGCGCAATTGGTAAAACTGAATCAGGTGCAGTGACGGCTGAAACAGAGTCCTGCAGGCTCAGCAAATCAACACTGGTCCCCGAGAAATCAACCACCGGGTGCATGGCAATCGGAATTGCCCCAGCTCTCGCNGCACTGGCCAAGATTGAATAGCCTCGCTCGGGTGAGCAGTGCATGACTATTTTTCCTGGTGAAAAATACCCAAGCTGAGCCAAACCCGTGATTGCCTCCTCAGTCTCATCGGCAGACATTGCCATGATGATTAGATCGCAGCGCTCAATCACTTCCTGCATGCTTACTATCTCAACCTGCGGTAGCAAAGAGTCTGCTCGCTCGACCGAAGTCTCAGCCTGCACGTGAATCGCCTCTGCTGTGTGGCCGGCTCCCGCCAAGGCCTTTACAAGAACGATGCCTTCAAGACCATCGCCAATGCTTCCAATTTTCATTCGCCCCGGTTTACTCGCCATCTACTGGTCCCACCCTTCCATATCGTCTGGAGTGCGAAGATTCCTCTCTCCAACAATGCCAGCAGCTACTGTCATTATTGAGCTCAAAGAGCCAATAATGGCGATAGCTGGGAATAACTGGTTTGGTGTGTTCAAAACCAAAAAGATCAATGCCCCCAAATGCCAGCCGAGAAAACCGCTCCCGACATACGCCACTGCCTTAGTCAAAACCAATAATCGAAAAGACCAAATTGGATCTGGTCTTGCCGGCCTATTGGCAATTTTTCCTTCAGCAAATTCTGCCAGTTTTCGCTGATAGTTTCTGATTCTTAGGGTCAGTAGATACACCACAGCACCTGTTAGAAATAAATTTATTGCCAGTAACGGGTTGCTATAAAGAAGCTGAAACCCGTTGGTTAGAAGCCATTGCATATAAAAATAGGCNAGGGCTGACCAAACAACCGCAATTGCCGCCAACTGCGAGATTTGTAAAGACCTCAACTAAACCACCTGGACCTGGGAGCGGAAACGATCTGCCAGTTTAGAAACTGGGCCGTGTCCTGGCAGCACAGCATCCTTGTCGATCTCTGCCCATGGAATCAACACAAACCCGCGCTGATGTGCTCTTGGGTGCGGGATCTGCAGAGGCTTGGTCTGAATAAATTCTTTACCATAAACCACAATGTCTACATCGAGAGTTCTGGCTCCCCAGCGTTGAAGCCTGACCCTGCCATGGTTATTCTCAATTTCAAATAAGGCCTTCAAAAGTTTCTTCGGCTTCAAGCTGGTTGTAATCATCACCACACAGTTGAGAAACTTCGGTTCGGATTCATCCTCGCCCGCCAGAGTGACTGCAACTGATTCATAAAAAGAGCTGGTTTTTATTACTTCCACACCATCGATTTCAGCAATTTGCTTGAGTGCGCTTTTCAAGGTGGATTCACGATCCCCCAGATTTCCACCAAGCGAAAGAATTGCCTCAGTCATCATTACTCCGAAGTAACCAGTGCTGTCACCGACACGTTGGAAAACGGCACCTGAATTGGAGCACTTGGCTTATGAACCGTTACCTCAACAGACCTAACTAGCAAAAAATTATGAAGGATCTTGGTCGCTATCCGATTTGCCAACACTTCAATTAGATTCACNGGCTCTCCTTGAATCTCAGAGTTTATTAGCTCGGCAACTGCTCCATAGTCAACGGCATGCTCAATGTCATCTTTCAAAACAGCCTGTGTTGCCTCAACCTCAAGCTCACAATCAACAATGAAGCTCTGGCCGATCTCTCGCTCTTTGGGCAATACACCGTGATAACCAAAAGCCTCGATGCCGGTGAGCTTGATTATCTGGTTCATTGAAATTTACCCAACTGTTCCACCAGGTTTATTGCATCCTGCGATGCTTGGACGTTATGAACTCTAATCCCCCACANGCTGTGCTGCATCAACAAAGCGGTCAAAACAGCTGTCGCTAAATCTCTTCGCTGGTTNTCCATCTCGGTGATTTCAGGATCAATCGCACTCGATAAAAATCTTTTCCTGGAATGCCCAACCANAATCGGCATCCCTAGTTTTTTTAGCTCATCAAGCCTTGCNACCAATTCCCAGTTCTGACCCATGTCTTTATTGAACCCAAGACCNGGGTCAACAATTATCTTCTCGGCAGAAACGCCAGCACTGATAGCCCTGTCTAGCTGTTTAGAAATTTCTGAAACAACTTCTTGGGCAACATTTTTGTAATCAGCCTCTAAATACATCTCCTTTGAGTGACCACGCCAGTGACTGAGGATGTAGTGGGCATCGTGGGATGCTACGACTTTGTGCATGTCATTATCAGCCAAGCCACCACTGACATCGTTTATGTATCTGGCACCCATGCTGAGAGCAATCTCTGCCGTTGAGGCATTCATGGTGTCAACACTTAGGTCAATCACCTCAGCCAGTTCATTCAAGACAGGAAACAGTCTTCGCTGCTCCTCAGTGCTTTCTATCCGTTCAGACCCGGGCTTGGTGGATTCAGCACCAACATCGATAATTTCTGCCCCCTGCGAGTGCATAAGCTGCGCCTGCGCGTAGGCGGCCTGAGGGTCATTGAACATGCCTCCATCGCTAAAGCTGTCTGGGGTTATGTTCAGCACTCCCATGAGTTTTGGTCTCATTTTGAAATAAGCCCCATCGCCTCCTGGCGATGCTCAATTTGTTGCATCACTCCACGAGCAGAACTGGTTACGGTCTCAACCTCGGGCTGCCTGGCTCCGCGACTGGCCACACACTGATGCTTGGCCTCTAAGACCACCAAAACACCCTTTGGAGAAAGGCCTGCTTCAATTGCATCGGCAATTTCATTGCCCAGATTTTCTTGCAGTTGAGGTCGAGCGGCAAGTGTTTCAACAACCTTTGCAATTCGACCAAGCCCAATGATTTTTTCATCTGGTAGATATGCGACGTGAGCAACTCCGGTGAAAGGAAGCAGGTGGTGTTCGCAAATAGAAACCAGCTCTATGTCTTTCAGCATCACCAAATCTGTTGACTCTGCTGGGAAGGTTTCGTCTAAGAATTGAACCGGGTCGACACCAATGCCCTTGAAAAACTCTTGGTAGCTCTCACTCACAAAAGTTGGGGTCTGCTGAAACTGCTCCCGATCTGGATCTTCACCAATCGACAAAAGCAGTTCCCGAACCGCTTTTTTGATGCGCTCCGCGTCCATTAGCTTTTATCGTCGGCTTTG
>P_2C_Liq_2_UnCtyDRAFT_1000411_pt1 | contig 11672 bp, 10 predicted proteins | sample Pon2CUnioCityCA_FD_10236 | JGI IMG/M metagenome (IMG submission 10236) | reverse complement strand
GTAATCTTTAGAATTCAGGTACAGATTTGCGAGGTATTCATTCGCCTCCTGACGGTGACGACTGTTGGGATAGGTGCTTAAAAAGGCCTTAAAGATATCTAAGGGCTGTTCAAATGGCGTACTAGAATCGTAGGCTAATTTTGCATAATTAAAATAGGCATCTTCCCGTAGCGACTGATCCTTCCCGCTTTCGCTGGCGCGAAAAAAGGCAGATTGAGCCTCTGTTTTCTTCCCCGTTTTCAAATAACAATCCGCCAGGTGGTAATAGGCGCTCTGTCCTAAATCGTCTCCTCGGTTGTGAATTTTATTAAAGGCGCCAATGGCTTCTTCGTAGCGATTCGTTTTGTACAGTACAAAACCCAACTTATAATGATCTTGTTGGTCCAGTTTACCACCCAAAGCTTGGTGTTTTTCTAAATAGCGTGCAGCGGATTTCCAATCTTTCTTTTGGTAATATCCCTCTCCTATGAGCTTTGCAACCTCCGCAGCTCGCGAGGCTACGGCCTGCTCCAACAACGCCTCACCGACGCGCAGTAACTCATCTATTTCACCGGTTTTGTAGTAAATCTGACTAAGGTAGTACGGCACAACGCCTCCAAATTGGTCATCACCTACGAGCAATTTAAACTGCTCTACGGCAGTACTGTACTGTTCCGCTTCGTAGGCAATGTGTCCGTAGTAATAGCGGTGGTGACTGCGGTATTCTCCGGTATAATCTTTTCCTTGGAAGAAAAGGCTACGGGCTTTATCTACATCTTTCGCCATCAAATGGCTGTAGGCCAATTTAAAATAGTATTCGCTCCTAAAACTAGAAGCAACGTCCTGCTGATCAATCGCACCGAGCCATTGCACGACTTTCTTATATCTGCGGTTATTAAAATAATAGTTCGCCGCCGTAATATGTGCTTCCTGCCAGCGCGGACTCAATGGGTACGTTTGGGCGAAATACGTCAAAAAGTATTCGCTGTTTTCATTCATTAAGTAAAGTGCACAAAGGGCGCGGTAGAAGCTGCTCTCCTCTTTCAAGAAGCTTTGAGTAGGCAAATTAGATTCGAGCAATTCATCAAAACCGACTCTTGCCGCCGCATAGAGTCCATCTTCAAATAAATCAACACTTTCACTGTAGGTTGCTTCAAGCCCCGCCTCTAACGGCGTCTCTTGAGCTACACCTAAATTAGTAAAGGCCAGCAACAACGCACTGTAGAGAAATCTTCTCATCATTATCAGGTTTATCCTTAAAAATAAACGTAGCCCTGCGCACGCCGTGCGGTAAATCAGGTTTATTAAGGGGAGTTATTCACATGAAAAAACGCAGAACCTAGGCACTTTGGTATGTTATCTAGCAAGGATTTAATAGCTTGTAGCCCTATAACTCACCACCTACTCAATGGCTTTAGTCGCATTAAAAAACGCCTCGATTTTTCAAGGCAAACACCTGGTGCTTAGCGCAGTAAACTTCGAAATTGCTGCAGGCGAATTTGTATACCTTATAGGACAGACAGGGTCTGGGAAAAGCTCCGTTTTGAAAACGCTTTACGGTGACTTGCCTTTAACGCAAGGAGAAGGCCACGTAGCCGACCATGCGCTTAATGGACTAAAGGATAAACATATCCCTGCTTTACGCCGCGATTTAGGTATCGTCTTTCAAGACTTTCAGTTGCTCAGCGACCGAAGCGTTGAAGGCAACTTAGATTTTGTTTTGCGCGCTACAGGTTGGAAAGACAAGGAATCACGTTCGAAGAGAATTGTAGAAGTCTTATCCTTAGTAGGTATGCAGCACAAAAAGCACAAAAGTACTTTTGAAATATCGGGTGGAGAACAGCAAAGGGTTGCCATAGCACGCGCCCTTTTGAACGACCCAAAAATTATACTTGCGGATGAACCAACCGGTAATTTAGACCCCCGCACCTCAGAAGAAATCATGAGTTTATTACTGAGCCTAACGGAACAAGGCAAGGCCGTTTTAATGGCCACACATGATTTCCAATTGATCCATAAATACGCGAATCGTACGTTAAAAGTCGAAAATGGCAGCGTAAGTAGCACACAAGTACAAGCTTTCTAAAATCCTTTGGAAGCGCCTATTAAAAATACGCTCAGCATCTGCATCGCCTGTTACGGCGATGACCTCAGCGCACTCCTGCAAGCCCTCCACATAGGAAAGCAAGCCCTGCCCGAAGACTGGACCGCAGAAATCATTGCCGGCGACCAACACCCCGAACCCTCCGTTCAAGCAGAGCAATGGGAAACCCACTACGGGTTGCATTACCTCCATCACCCTAATGGTCTAGGGCGCAGCAATAACAGAAACACCATTGCTAAAGCCTCGACTGGAAATTATTTATTGTTCTTGGATGCCGATGCACTACCGGTTCGACCAGAACAATTTTTAAAGTCCTATTGCCTAGCCCTCGATAATGCGGAAGTCGTCGTCGGGGGAACGGCCTACCAGCTCGGCCGCACGAGTCTTCGCCATGCGATCGGTCAGCGAAAAGAAGCCGTACCTGCAATCAAGCGTGCACGAAGCCCTCATGCGAACTTTAGCGCATTTAATTTCGCTATTGCACGCGCTACTTTCTTACAACATTCTTTTGATGAGCGTCTAAAACAATATGGGCACGAAGACACCTTATTCGGGCAAGATTTGCGGTACGCTTGCAAAACCGTGGTACACATTGACAATCCAGCCTACCATTTAGACGGTGATAGCGACGCGGAATTTGTTGAAAAAACAGAGGTTGCGATAGATAATCTTGCTGACCTTATACGCAGCGGCAAAATTGACGAAGAGGTCCGACTATTTGCCGTCTACCGAAAACTTCAACGGACCGGAGTTTTATATTTGATCCAACTTCTTCGCATTCTGTTTGCGAGCAGCATACGGGCATTGCTGATCGGCGGCGTACGAAGTGTCTTGCTTTTCGATTTTTACAAGCTGCTCCGTTTGTCGGGACACACTATAAAAATTGGGCGTAGAAATTTCTAAGCGGAATGCGCTCTTTTTCCCAACTCAAAGCTTCTTGGGCATGCTTTAACCCTGGTTCGTAAGCTTCTCGATGTTCAGCAACAGCAGCTATTGATCTTCGTAAAGCCAAAATATTGTCTACATGTACCGTGAGTCCAACATTGTAATCTTCCACAATGCGCTTTACCTCAACCACCCGAGAAGTCACCACTGGTGTGTTGCAGTGGATGTAGTCAAAAAGTTTGTTTGGGAGCGAAAAGCGGTAATTAATATTTGAATCTTTATCTAAGCTTAAACCCACGTCAGCAGTTGCCGTATAATGTAATAATTGGTCATAAGGCATGCGGTCAATAAATTTCACTTTCTCCTGCCAACCTTCTTGAGCTACTTTTTCTTTTAAACCTGGAATAGCATCACCACTTCCCACTAAAAGCAAAAGCCATCCTTCCATCCCAGTTACTGCAGCTACCGCTTCCTCGAGTCCCCGATCAACGTTCATCCCAGAACCTTGATTTATTGCAATCCGCAAATGTTCTGGCAGTCCTAATTCACGCCTGGTTTTAGGCTCAAAAGCGCGCGGTTTGGGACTTATGTTTCGAAACACCTGAGGCCGAATACCGTAATCCTTTTCATAGAGGTCTGCAATGCTTTCATTAACGGTCCACACGTTCAACAGCTTAGGAAAAATGCTACGCTCTACGGCAAGCCAAACTTTTTTCACCCACCTACCCTGAATCTCAGGCACTCCACAGAAATATTCATGACTGTCGTATACAAGGGGAGTATTGTAGATGCGGGATATGAGATAAGACGGAAGCAATGTATCGAGATCATTCGACAGCACTACCGATGCCCTATTCCGCAAGAGAAAGAAAAATAAACGCACCTGAAATTCTGCGTAAAACAGACCGCCTTTTTTAAAAAATAATCGCAGTCGTGTCGTCGTGTACGTTCGATCAAGCGGCACGCTATTCGGCAATAACCGCCCCACCCAATGCACATCGTACCCCAATTCCAACAAGAGCATAGCCACCTTATGTACGCGGTTGTCCGTACTGATATCGTTGGTAGTGGAAAGAATGATCTTTTTAGACATGCGAGAATTCGTTCTTCAGGTAAAGGTAGCGATACCTACATTTGCAAAGAGCGAATTTACCATGCAAAAGTCCGATTTCGATTACCTACTTCCCGAACACCGCATCGCAACACACCCATTGAAACAACGTGATGCGAGCAAACTTCTTGTGTATCGTGATGGTAAGATTGAAGACCAACAGTTCTCGAAACTTCCTGACCTTCTTCCTGAAAATTCCCAACTCATTTTCAACAATACGAGAGTCGTTAAAGCGCGTCTTCATTTTACAAAGACCGAAGGTGCCAAACCCATCGAAGTGTTTTGTCTGGGGCCGTATCAAATGAGCGTTGAAGATAGCATGAACGCCACGCGCCAGATACAATTCGAATGTCTCGTTGGGAATCTCAAACGCTGGAAAGATCATGCGCTACACCTAAATCTCGGCAATGGACTGGTCCTTACTGCAGAAAAAGGAATCCGCATAGGTCACGCTTTCGTCATCCATTTCAGCTGGAACAGCGACACCGCATTTAGTAAGGTATTGGAAATCGCGGGTAAAATCCCGCTACCGCCTTACATGAACAGGGATGCAGAAAATGCGGATGTTGAACGGTACCAAACCGTGTATGCCGCAAGCAACGGATCCGTGGCTGCACCAACGGCTGGCTTGCATTTTACCCCAAGGGTATTCGATCAGTTAACGACAAACCATCACCAGTGGTTTGAAGTTACGCTGCACGTAGGCGCCGGGACCTTCAAGCCTTTAGACGATGGCGAAGTTGAAAAACACGAAATGCATTCAGAGGAATTGCTTTTAAGTCGGGATTGGTTGAAAGGCTACCTCGCTCACAAAGGCAAAAGATTCGCTGTTGGAACGACGAGTTTACGAACGTTAGAAAGCTGCCATTGGATGGGAGTGAAACTATTACAAGGTCAGCCTTTAGAGGATTTGGGCCAATTCGAAGCATACTCTTTAGCCGCTAACTACAGTACTGAGGAAGCCTATGCTGCGCTTTTGGAGTATTTGGAAACCCACAATATACATTCGGTTGCATTAAAAACGCAGTTGATGATTAAGCCGGGCTATCGCATTAAATCGGTTCAAGGAATCGTTACCAATTTCCATCAACCCGGCTCAACCCTTCTTCTTTTAGTCAGCGCTGGAATCGGGAAGCACTGGAAAGAGGTTTACCAACATGCCCTTGAGAATGAATATCGCTTTTTAAGTTACGGCGACTCTTCATTGTTGTACTTTGATTAAATGTTGATACCCTATGTTTTTCAACATCGGATATCACTAGGCAGAAAACCGCCGTTATGAGCAAATGCGGTGTATTCTTTCGACGTATTGCTTAGTGCTCTCGCTGTGTTCCCATTCGGGCTGCGCACAACACATCCTCTTTTACAATGTCGAGAACCTCTTCGATACCTTGCACGATCGTGGTAAAAACGACCTGGGTTTCACGCCAACAGGGGCCTATGGGTATGGAAGCGCCACCTATTTCCTTAAAATCCGGCAAACCGCCCGAGCGCTTCGCGCAGCAATCAACCTTACTGAACAAACCATTGACATCATTGCGGTCGCTGAAGTAGAAAATAGAACGGTATTGCTCGATTTAGCTAAACATAAAGCCATCAAAGACCAAGGTCCCTGGCAGGTTGTTCATTACGACAGTCCTGACCATAGGGGGATTGACTGTGCCGCCTTGATCAACACCTCGACCACTCGCATGATTGATAGTAGAACCATTTCCTACAGCTCACCGCACTATAAGTCAAGGGATGCGCTGCTACTAATGACCAGGAGTACCTCCGTGCGAGATAGTGTGGATGTAACGAGCGTTATCGTTCATCTGCCATCAAAAAGAGGTGGTGCCGCACAAAGTGCACCTTTTCGAAAAATGGCGCTTCAAGCAGTGATGAATGAATTGGATCGGGATAGCGCTCAAAACCAATTAATAATTGGCGATTTTAACGATATAGCTTCTGCGGATTTCTTTCAAGACGAAATACATCGCGGTTGGAATACCCCTGCTTTTTTATATCCAAAAAACATAAGCGGCACCTATAAGTTTCAAGGCCGCTGGCAGCACATTGATCTTGTACTTTACCGGGGCAACATTCGATATTCCGGAGAAATTCTCGCACCACCACTTTTACTAGAATCCGACACTAAATGGGGCGGCTATAAACCTAAGAGAGCCTTTTTAGGCACCTTCTACACTTACGGATTCTCAGACCATCTGCCCGTTTACATATTCAATGTAATTGATTGATTATTTTTCGATAAATTAGTGTTTTGATAAAGACTTATTTCGACCTATGAAAAAATTAATCGCATTAAGCGCTGTTTTCGGCGCATTATTCCTCACTTCATGTGAGACTGGAGGTCCTGAACCTGCACCTGCGACGTACCCTGGAGACTCACTAACCGTTACAGGCGTTGTTCGTCCGTTGGTGATTGAAACTACGGGTGCTTGGTGTCAATACTGCCCAAATGGTGCAGAAATCATGGCCATGCTCGACGGAGTATTGGGTGATAGCGTTGTGCTTATAGCGAATCACGTTGGTGACTGGTTCTCAACTGATAACGCAGCTTCGTCTAAATTTGATGAAAATTTCCCAACCTCTGGTGTGCCTAACTTTTATGTAAACAACACCGACGTAGGTCAAAGTCCGGCTACTGCCGCTGCTGCTGCTACTATGGCGGAAGTTGCTTTTAGCCTCGAGGCAGATGTTATGCTCAACGACGCAGGTACGAGCTTTACGGTGTACCCTCGCGTAAAAGTGCTAGAGACAAAAACTGAGAACATCTACATGGTTCAATCCTACCTATTATTAAACGGTGTTGTCGCGAAAGATTATGGCAACGGTGTAGATTTGAATCAAGTAAGTTCACTTCCTAAAGTAAGCACAGGATCTGGAGCAACACCAACAACTTGGGCGCAAGATGCCGCTGTAGTTGCAGGAGTTCCATTAATCACTTCAGGTACGACTTACACACACGATGAGGTACTTTACCGTCACGCGACTACTGCTGTTGTGGGCTGGCTAGAAAGTTCTGATGCTGCGACTAGTGATACTACCATGACTACATTGGGTCCATGGGGTATGAACTTAGGTGATATCAATCCTTTAGGTAATGCCTATGCAGCTGGAGATATCTACGGAACGCGTTATACGCCATTCCAGTTCCATATCGAAAAACCAACACTACCTGCCGGTATGGAAGCTGATTTCAGTGTAGCAACAATCATTTGGGAACTGCGTCAAGACGGTTCAGGAGACTATGATTATATCAATGGTGTTGTGACTCACGTTAATTAAGCCAACAAAAAAAACATAGTAAAGCCTCGCAGGAAACTGCGGGGCTTTTTTTTTGCATCTTTCAACTATGTCATTACTGCTCTCCATATTTCTGATGTTTGGTCGTTGTTTGGAACCACCACAAAGCGAGGTTCCTGAGAACGGCACCTACATATACGAGGTAGCCTTTGCAGAATGGGACGGAAAGACCATGGGCGATGAGATCATCGTTGTGTTGAAAGACGGTCATATTACCCTCAAAGTATCTGAGAACAGCAATGCCGTTTGGATGGGTTCCAACCCAGGTGATATCATTGAAGACGGGACACTGAGAAAACATCAAAGCGGCCAATGGATCATCAGCAATGATGAGAAAGACGTTTATCTCGATGAGATCGGCGGGTGCACAGGAGGACCAACGATCATAAGCTTCGAGATCCGGACCGTCGAATTGTGCTAACAAAAAAAGCCCCGCTATTAGCGGGGCTTTTTTTTGCTAGGGCGGACTTTCCTTTTATTTTCTACGCTGCGATCTGTTAAGATTCTGCTGGCGCTGCATTTCTTCTAAGCGTGCCTGAAACTTACTCTTTTTCTTTTCCCCTTTCGGCTGGGCCTTTTTAGCTTCAATTTTAGCTAGAATCGCTTCATCATTGACGCTTTTACGAATTCCCCACTGCATACTGAAGGTTACGATATTACTCAAGAAGTAATAGTACGTAAGTCCCGCAGGGTAACTATTCAGAACAAACATGAACATTAACGGCATCACGTACATGATGATTTGCATTTGCTTCATCTGCTCGCTTGAACCGGTACCTGCAGTCATTTGCTGATTCATTCTAGTATAAAGAATGGTCGATGCAGTCATGAGTAACGTAAAGATCGAAATATGATTTCCGTAGAAGGTACTGATCAAAGGGATGTGTTGATCCCATGAAATAAGTGCATCATAGGTACTTAAATCTGTGGCCCAAAGGAAACTTTCACCGCGTAGTTCTATCGACGCGGGGAAGAATCGGAACATGGCAATCAAAATTGGCATCTGAACAATCACCGGGATACAACCCCCTAAAGGATTTACACCTGCCTCTTTATACAAAGCCATTTGTGCCTGTTGTTTAGCAACAGCATCTTTCTCGCCGAATTTCTTATTCATCTCGTCCAATTGCGGCTTAAGCACACGCATTTTAGCCATAGAACGGTAAGACGCGAAAGTCAATGGCGACATGGCTCCTTTAATAATAAGGACCATAATGAGGATGATTAAACCGTAACCTAAGCCGTAACCTTCAAGCCAATTAAAGATGGGCACGACAACACCTCGACCAATCCAGCCAAAGATTCCCCAGCCGAAATTAATCACCTTTTCGTAGCCTTGATCGTAGTCTTTAAGCGTCTGGTAATGGTTAGGACCTATGTAAAACGTAAACGGCAACGTGTAGGAACCGTCAACTGTTGTATTCAACGTAGCTGTGCTCGAGAACTTCTTAACGATACTCTCGTCTTCATCACCACCATTCACGGTGGCAGCCTGCACTTCAGAAAAACCAGCTTCAGGGTGTGCTATAAAAGAAAAGAAATGCTGCTTTTGTGCGAGCCAATCCACAGCCCCGAGCGCTTCACTATCATCACCGCCTCGACCACTCATGTTCTCAATATCACCATCTTCAGTGACTTTGTACGAATAGGTCGAATACACGCGCTCATTACTAATACCTTTTTCAGTACGCTTGGCGGTACGCTCCCAAAAGAGTTGGGGTTTACCAGCAGCTGCTGCAGTTCCACTCACAACCCATGAAAAATCGAAGCCGCTCTCAGGTAGCGTGATACGAACCTTTGTCTCACCATCACTTAGAACCACGCCGGATGAAGTACGCGAATCGCACCTGGTAAAATCAAATCCATCGTCTGATTCTCATTCACTACATAAAGCGGTAAACTGTCATAGGTCTGGTAGTCCTTTAATTGAGCTGAAACCATTTTTGCCCCTAGCGTACTAAAGGTCAATTTTAGATCATTATTCTCAATAACGAATTCTTCCGCTACAAACGCGCTGCTATCAACTACGGCTGTAGCATTTTCTGTAGCCGCATCTAAAACGATGAGTTCCGATTCAGTTGGCATCACCTGAGACTCTTCTACTGCAGGTACTACGGCCTCTTCCGGTGCATATTTACTTTGCCACCAGCCAAAAACTCCCATGATGGTAGCAATCAGCACAAACCCAATAATTTGGTTTTTATCTAGCCCTTTATTTTGGTTCTCCATTTCCTATTTGTTTTGATGGAATTCGTCACATGCCTTAACGAAAGCAACGAAAAGTGGATGCGGTTTTACTACAGTACTTTTATATTCTGGGTGGTATTGCACACCGACAAAGAAGGGATGGTCTTCCACCTCTACAATTTCAACCAGACCGCTCTCTGGATTGATACCTGTCGCTTTTAGCCCAGCGCCAGTCAAGGCGTCTTTATAATCATTATTAAATTCATAACGGTGACGGTGACGCTCTGTGATGTGCGCTTCACCGTAGGCTGCCCTCGCGATGGAACCCTCTGCAAGGTCACATTTCTGCGCCCCCAATCTCATGGTTCCCCCCATATCCGTGACGTGCATTTGCTCATCCATCAAGGCAATTACCGGCTTATCCGTTTTAGGATCCACCTCCGTTGTATTCGCATCCGCGAAGCCCAATACGTTTCTCGCGTATTCGATGACTGCAGCCTGCATTCCATAACAGATACCGAAATACGGAATTTTATTTTCTCTTGCGTACTGAACGGTTGCCACCTTACCTTCAAAACCGCGCTCTCCAAAACCAGGTGCAACCAGCACACCATCCAATCCTTTGCAGGTAGAAGCCGCATTCTTTTCGGTCAAATGCTCGGAATGTATCCAGCGAATCTTCACTTCAACTTCATTCGCTGCACCAGCATGAATAAAGGCTTCGGTAATGGATTTGTAGCTTTCTTTAAGCTCAACGTATTTTCCAATTAATCCGATTTCCACCGTACGCTTAGGATACTTCAAGCGGCTTAAGAAATCGCGCCACTTATCTAAATCCGGCTGCTCTTTTGACTCAAGACCGAAGTAATCTAAAACTACCTCATCCAGTTTTTCCTTATACATCATAACCGGCACCTCGTAAATGGTGCTGGCATCACGCGATTCTATTACATTCTTTGGACGAACATTGGTAAAAAGTGCCAATTTCCTTCTGATATCCTCATCGATAGCATGCTCTGATCTACAAACCAGCACATCCGGCTGTACACCACTCTCAAGTAAGGTTTTAACGCTATGTTGAGTAGGCTTCGTTTTTAACTCACCCGTTACGGCCAAAAACGGAAGCAGTGTCAGGTGCACCACCATACAATCGCGCTCCATCTCCCATTTCAGCTGGCGAACACTCTCGATATAGGGCACGGCCTCAATATCACCCACCGTACCTCCAATTTCTGTGATTACGATATCGTAATTTCCAGTTTCACCTAGTATTTTTACTCTGTTCTTAATTTCATCGGTAATGTGCGGAATGACTTGAACCGTCTTTCCCAGATAATCCCCACGACGCTCTTTTTCAATCACGCTTTGATAAATACGACCGGTGGTAACATTGTTCCCCTGTGAAGTCGGGGTTCCTAAAAAACGTTCGTAATGACCTAAATCCAAATCTGTCTCTGCACCGTCCTCTGTAACGTAACATTCTCCATGCTCGTAAGGGTTAAGGGTACCTGGATCTACGTTGATATACGGGTCCAATTTCTGAATGGTCACCCGGTAACCTCGCGCTTGCAATAGTTTCGCCAAAGAAGCGGAAATGATCCCTTTACCTAGAGAAGATGTTACGCCGCCGGTAACAAAGATGTATTTAGTACTTGCCATAGTTCATTTGAAACAGGGCAAAAGTACCTCTTTTCTCGCCTAATTAAAAGGAGAAACTGCAGCTAATCGTAGGCATTATTGGCAATTGATTCACACGCTCCGCCTCGACCCGGTCATAATAGAAGATGTTTTCTCTATTGTACATGTTCGTAGCGCCAATAGCAGCCTCCATAGGACCGTATTTCCACTCGCCGGTATATTTCAAACTCGCGTCTAATCTATGATAGGTCGGCAATCGATTACTGTTCAGCGTGCCATAGAGGACAGAAGGGTCTCCGTTAGCCGTGGTATAATCAAAGTTTATGTCCGGATTCCCCAATGGATCTAAGAAATCTATACCTGGATAATACCCTTGAGTTGGCGTAAATGGGAAACCGGTTCCTAAATTCCAGCGCACACTGACGTACCACTGTTCTTTTTGGCCCAATTTCGCATTTCCAA
>P_2C_Liq_2_UnCtyDRAFT_1000409_pt1 | contig 11681 bp, 10 predicted proteins | sample Pon2CUnioCityCA_FD_10236 | JGI IMG/M metagenome (IMG submission 10236) | reverse complement strand
CGCGGTGAGCATGATATATGGTACGTGACTGAATGGGAGAAATTCTTTGAGGCTACGGGTACTGTTGTAAGCAGTAAAAACGGCAAACCTGTAAGTGATGTGACCATTGAAGTAAGCAATAAGGAAGGTCAGTCTTTTACCGTCACGACAAATTCAAGGGGTGAGTTTAGTATTCCTCGTGGCCAGATGGAAGAGGATAAATCGTACAAATTAAACATGAGTCGCAAGCGCTTTTTAAATGCTGTGGGTGATATCACGACGAAAGGCTTGGCGTTGAATGATTATGCTCAGGTAAAAGAGGAGCGTGCTTACGTTAAATCATACAGTCTTCGTTTGGAAATGGACCCCATTGAGGTGCCTATTGTTCTTCCTAACGTCTTCTTTGATTTAGCCGAATCAGAACTGCGCGAAGAAAGTAAAGTGGCTTTAGACACGGTATTTAACATCTTGCAACGCAATCCTACTATTACTATTGGTCTGCGCTCGCACACGGATTACCGTGATACAGATGCGAAAAACGATGTGCTCTCGCAAGCACGTGCACAAAGTTGTGTGGATTACCTCATTCAGAAAGGCATTCCTGCGGAACGATTAACGGCAGTTGGAATGGGAGAGAAAGAACCATTTGTAATTTCAGCCGATTATAAAGGGTTCGGTGCTGACAAATTCAAAGCTGGGGATAATCTAACAGAAACGTTCATTAAGCGACTCAACAAAGAGGACCAGGAAGTAGCGAATCAAATCAACCGCCGTACGGATTTCAAGGTATTAAGTGATGATTACGTTCCCTCTACTTCCGTGGCAGCTGGTGAATCCACAGAAGACGGTGCTGCACAACCTAAGAAGAATGAGAACCCTATAGGTCAAACCATGACTTTAGGTCCTAAAGACCGTTCATTAGGTAAAATTGCAATGGATAACGGGATGAACGTTGTACAGTTGAAAAACCTAAATGGTGGTTTACGTGGCGCGCGCCCTATGCCGGGTATGGTGATTAAAGTAACGCCTAACGGTGACTATTCAGCGTTCGATGCTGATCATTATCAGGTTCAACGTGGCGATACCATGCGAGGCATTGCGAAGGAAACCGGGGCTAGCGTTAAGGAGATCCGTGATTTAAACGGTTTCAAAAGTGATAAAGATTTAATCATTGGATCCTGGATTCAGATTAAGTAGCATAAACTATTAAAATGAAAAGCGCGCACGGGTCTCCCGTGCGCGCTTTCTCGTTATTTTTGCAGCATGAATAATACATCAGACCGCTATACAGGACGAGGCGTAAGTGCCCAGAAAGAGGACGTCCACAATGCAATCAAAAACATTGATAAAGGCTTGTTCCCAAAGGCCTTCTGTAAAATAGTTCCGGATTATTTGACGGGTGATGATGACTATTGTCTCGTCATGCATGCAGATGGTGCAGGTACTAAAAGTTCACTGGCTTACATGTACTGGAAAGAGACCGGTGACATAAGTGTATGGAAGGGTATCGCTCAAGACGCGTTAATCATGAATATTGATGATTTGCTTTGTGTCGGGGCTACGGAGAATATTATGCTCAGTTCCACCATTGGTCGTAACAAGGGTTTAATCACTGGTGAAGTGCTAAGTGCGATCATCGGCGGAACGGAATCGCTTTTAGAAGAATATAGAAAACACGGTATAGATATCATCAGTACAGGCGGTGAAACGGCTGATGTTGGTGATTTGGTCAGAACTATCATTGTCGATAGTACAGTAGTTGCTCGGATGAAGCGCTCGGATGTTATAGATAATGCGAATATCAAACCGGGTAACGTGATAGTAGGATTAGCTTCTTATGGTCAAGCGACTTATGAGTCGGAATACAACGGTGGGATGGGGTCGAACGGTTTGACTAGTGCTCGACACGATGTGTTCAGTAAAGCTTTGGCAGCAAAGTATCCAGAAAGCTTTGATCCCGCAGTTCCTGAGTCGCTCGTTTATACGGGTACAAAATCTCTGACNGAANTAACGGATACGCCGNTAGACGCGGGGAAATTGGTGCTTAGTCCTACCCGCACCTATGCACCNATTATTAAGCGNATTTTAGACGAGTACCGCGGTAAAATTGACGGTATGGTACATTGTTCAGGCGGTGCACAAACGAAGATTTTACANTTNNTNGAAAANGGACACGTGATTAAAGACGCGCTGTTCCCTATACCACCACTCTTTAAAATGATTCAGGAGGANAGCGGNACNNGCTGGGAAGAAATGTACCAGGTATTTAATATGGGACACCGTATGGAGCTGTATGTCGATCCTTCCATTGCAGATGCTATTATCGCTATCAGTGAAAGCTTTGGGGTATCCGCGAAGATTGTGGGAAGAGTTGAAGAGAGTTCAGCTAAGGAATTGACCATTAGTAGCGAGTTCGGCACCTTTAAGTACGAGAAGTAATGGCGATGATTGATAAGCTTAATGTGATTTTTCAGCGCTATAATGAAGTGAACGATCTCATTATTCAGCCGGACGTTATATCGGACGGAAAACGCTATGTTCAGCTCAATAGGGAGTATAAAAACTTGAAGCCTTTAGTTGAAGTCAGAGAACAATACTTGGAAATGTCCAGCCGTATTGAGGAAGCTAAGGGGGTATTGAAAGAGGAGAAAGATCCAGATTTTCGTGAAATGGCGAAAATGGAATTGGATGAATTGGAGCCTGCTTTTGTAGCCTTAGAAGAGGAAGTAAAAATTCTGTTATTACCGAAAGATCCTGAGGACGATAAAAACGCATTAGTCGAGATTCGTCAGGGAGCAGGCGGTGATGAAGGTGCNATTTTTGCAGGCGATTTGTTTCGAATGTACCAGCGTTATTGTGAAGGCAGGGGATGGAAAATAGAGATTCTGACCATGAACGAAGGTTCCGCTGGAGGTTTTAAAGAGGTCTCTTTTGAAGTTAGCGGTGAATCNGTTTATGGGATTTTAAAATATGAAAGTGGTGTGCACCGCGTACAACGTGTACCTGCAACAGAAAGTCANGGTCGTGTACATACTTCTGCAGCGTCCGTAGTCGTTCTTCCAGAAGCGGAGGAAGTCGATGTGGACCTGGATATGAAAGACGTTAAAAAAGATACGTACCGTTCACAAGGAGCAGGAGGGCAGCACGTGAATAAGACAGAAAGTGCCGTACGCTTGACACACCTTCCCACTGGTATCGTCGTAGAATGTCAAGACGGTCGAAGCCAACATAAAAACTTCGAACAAGCTTTGAAAGTATTGCGTTCCCGCATGTTTGACATGGAGTTTAAAAAGAAGCAGGAGGAGCAGGCAGCTCAGCGTAAAACCATGGTGAGTACGGGTGATCGTTCGGCAAAAATTCGAACCTACAACTATCCCCAGGGACGAGTCACCGATCATAGAATCGGTTTAACCAGCTATAATCTGAACGATGTGGTTAATGGGGATATCCAGAAGTTTATTGACGAACTTCACATGGCCGAGAATGCCGAGAAAATGAAAGAAGGATCGGACGATTATTAGAGCAAGATGAATAGAGAAGCGTTAATTGAGCAAATTAGAGCAAAGCGAAGTGTGCTTTGTGTGGGGTTGGATACGGATTTGGAAAAAATCCCAGCGCATTTATTGCATGAGGAGGATCCAGTGTTCACCTTTAATAAAGCCATCATCGACGCGACCGCTGCATCGACAGTTGCCTATAAACCTAATATTGCCTTTTATGAATCCATGGGCGTTAAAGGTTGGCAAAGCCTTGAGAAGACCATTCAATATTTAGATGAGAGGTATCCAGAAATTTTCACTATTGCAGATGCCAAGCGCGGTGATATTGGAAATACCTCAAAAATGTATGCAAAGGCATTTCTCGAAAACATGAATTTCGATAGTGTCACTGTAGCCCCTTATATGGGTGAGGATAGTGTGACTCCTTTTCTTGAATTCCCAAATAAATGGGTAATACTGTTGGGACTTACCTCAAACAAAGGCGCATTCGATTTTCAGTTTATTGAGAACGCAGAAGGTGAAGCGCTGTTTGAAAGCGTTGTTAAAAAAGCGCAGGAATGGGCTACTGCTGATCAGTTAATGTTTGTTTTGGGTGCAACGAAGACGGAGCATTTAGCACGTTTACGCTCCATTGCTCCTGACCATTTCTTTTTAGTTCCAGGTGTTGGTGCGCAGGGCGGTTCTCTCGAAGAAGTATTAAAACAAGCGACGAATAAAGACTTTGGTGTTTTAGTCAATAGTACACGCGGTATCATTTACCAGAGCAATGGATTAGATTTTGCCCAGGCAGCGGGTAGCGCCGCACGAACGCTTCAGCAAGAAATGGAGCGTCTATTGTTCTAGTGTGCGTTGAGTCACACTCATGAGTTTTAGAAGCCCGAACTTTGAGGTATCTTAAAACTCAATTATGGAAATCATCGGATACATCGCATCCATTTTTATTGGAATCTCACTCGGTCTTATTGGTGGCGGGGGGTCAATCCTAACCGTTCCTGTATTGGTGTACCTTTTCGGTATTGGGGCAGAAATGAGTACCGCCTACTCTTTATTCATCGTTGGTTCAACCGCATTAGTAGGTGGTATTCGCAACGCGAGCTTAGGTAATGTGAATTATAAAACCGCTGTAGTTTTTACGATTCCTGCCTTTATTGCTGTTTACCTTACTCGCGCTTATTTGGTCCCTGCAATTCCTAATGAAATAATGACCATTGGAACGTATGTCTTGACTAAGGACATTGCCATCATGGTGTTCTTTGCTTTGGTAATGCTCGCGGCTTCAGTAAGCATGATTCGCAACAAGCGAAAGGAAGATGAAGAAGACGAAAATGCAGTACCAAAGTTCAACGTACCCGCCATAATATTAGAAGGAGCAGTTGTCGGTGTACTAACGGGTATTGTTGGTGCTGGCGGTGGATTTTTGATCATTCCGGCATTAGTTCTTTTCGCAAAATTGCCCATGAAAAAAGCCGTTGGGACCTCACTGCTAATTATTGCAGCGAAGAGTTTGATTGGATTTATCGGAGATGTACAACGTTTTGGCGACCAATTGGATTGGACCCTCTTACTAACGGTAACCGCCATTGCGGTATTTGGTATCTTTATAGGTATCTATTTAAATAAATTTATTGACGGTAAAAAACTGAAGAAAGGCTTCGGCTGGTTCGTCTTATTGATGGCCGTCTACATTATTGGAAAACAACTTTAATAGCATAGAATTAAAATCGCAATATCATGACAGTAGAACAGATTTATACGGGATGTTTGGCACAAGGTGCCTACTACATTGCCTCAAACGGCGAAGCAGTAATCATCGATCCATTGCGCGAAGTAGGTCCATACCTCGATCGTGCAGAGAAGGATGGTGTAACCATTAAGTACATTTTGGAGACGCATTTTCATGCGGATTTCGTTTCAGGTCACCTAGATTTAGCAGCAAAGACTGGTGCGAAAATCGTTTATGGCCCTACTGCGAATACGCAGTTTGATTGCCATATTGCTGAAGATGGTGAGGTTTTAAAGGTGGGTGACGTAACTATTAAAGTTATGCATACACCGGGTCACACGATGGAAAGTACTACCTATTTGCTAAAAGACGAAAGTGGTAAAGATTATGCGATTTTCTCAGGGGATACGCTATTCTTAGGGGATGTAGGTCGTCCTGATCTTGCACAGAAAGCAGCAAGTATGACACAAGAAGATTTGGCAGGCATACTGTTCGATTCTTTACGCAACAAAATCATGGTTTTGGCGGATGATGTTATCGTATATCCAGGTCATGGTGCAGGTTCTTCTTGTGGTAAAAACATGTCTAAAGAAACAGTAGGTACCATTGGAGAGCAAAAAGCGACCAACTATGCACTTCGTGCGAACATGACAAAAGAGGAATTTGTGGCAGAGGTAACGGATGGTTTATTGCCTCCACCGGCCTATTTCCCAGAGAATGTTCGTATGAATAAAACGGGGTATGAAAGTTTGGATAAAGTCATGGAACGTGGCTTGCGTCCGCTCTCTGTGGATGCATTCGAAGCAGCTGCAACTGAAACAGAGGCGTTGATTTTAGATACACGTCATCAGGATACCTTCATCCACGGGTTCATACCACAATCAATATTCATTGGTATCAAAGGCAGCTTCGCCATGTGGGTCGGTGCTTTGATTCCAGACATCAAGCAAGAAATCTTGATTGTGGCCGATCCAGGAATGGAAGAAGAGGTCGTGACAAGGTTATCGCGTGTGGGTTACGATAATTGTATCGGTTTCCTAGACGGAGGGTTTGATGCTTGGAAGAGTTCAGGTAAAGAGGTAGATGCACTTGCTCAAGTTACTGCTGAAGAACTCAAGGGTATTACGAATGCAACCGTAGTCGATGTTCGTAAATCAGGTGAGTATTTGAGCGAACATTTGATCGATGCCATTAACGTAGAGTTGGATTACATCAATGATCAAATGTCTAGTGTGCCTCAAGAAGGCACGTTCTATGTGCATTGTGCAGGTGGCTACCGTTCAGTGATCGCTTCTTCAATTCTAAAAGCACGCGGTTACCACAATATGGTGGATGTTGCAGGAGGCTTTAAAGCCATTAAGGAAGCGGGACTTAACGTTTCCGATTACGTTTGTCCGTCGACTTTATAAATACGACTCAATTCGTGGACCGCGCCTAAAAAGGCGCGGTTTCCATGTTTTCTAAGCCTTAACCGCTTCATCTTATTTCTAACACATTAACGAACAAAACACTATGGATTTAATTCTTCAACCTTGGCCCTGGTATGTGAGCGGCGCCCTCATCGCATTTGTGATGTGGCTCCTTCTTTACTTCGGTAAGTCGTTCGGTTTCTCGAATAATTTGAGAACCCTTTGTACGATGTGTGGTGCTGATAAATTTGCGCCTTTTTTCCAGTTCAATTGGAAAACGCAAAGTTGGAATTTGTTTTTTCTTGTAGGCGCCGGTTTGGGTGGTTACATCGCAACGAATTTTCTAACCACACCAGATTATGTAGTCGCCATTTCAGAGGCAACCATTGACGATCTTGGAGCCTTAGGTTTTGCTGCTCCAACGGCTTACGCACCAGCCAGCCAATTCGGTATGGAAGCGCTGAGCAGTTGGCAGAATATTTTGATTTTAGCGCTCGGTGGTTTTATGGTAGGATTCGGAGCGCGTTATGCCGGGGGATGTACTTCTGGACATGCGATTTCAGGAATCTCTGATCTTCAACCCGCATCCTTACTCGCTGTCGTAGGGTTTTTTATTGGTGGCCTCGCCATGACACATTTGATTTTCCCATTAATCTACTAAGCCATGAAACAGATAAAATTTTTACTTGCAGGTACGTTGTTCGGTATCATTATGTTTAAGAGTGAAGCCGCTTCATGGTACAGAATTCAGGAAATGTTCCGTTTCCAAGACTTCCACATGTACGGAATCATTGGTCTAGCAGTAGCTATAGGTGTGCCTATGGTTTGGTTCATGAAAAAGAACAATGCGAAGGATTTTTCAGGTGCGCCTATTGTATTTAATCCAAAGGCTTGGAGTATACCTCGTTACCTTTTTGGTGGGATTATCTTCGGTTTGGGTTGGGCATTAAGCGGTGCTTGTCCCGGTCCTATCGTTGTAAATATTGGTGCAGGTTTCGTGGGTTACATCATCGTTTTGATAGCCGCTTTATTCGGAACCTTCCTGTACGGAGTGCTACGCGATAAACTACCGCATTAAGACGTATGGATTTTAATCAAGTACCTCAAGAAAAAAAGACGCAGTTTGCCTTACTCATCGGTCAGATGGGTAAGAGCATTCTAGCTATTTTGTTTGGTGTATTGATTTTAGGATCGTTGTGGGGCGTTAGTTCCTCAGTTCCGGAACCACCTAACTTTGGGCCACAACTGGAAGAAGTTCCAGATGTCCCTTGGGATTATGTCCTCTTTAAAGATGTTGATTTCCTCCAACCACCAACGACAGAACAGGTGGCCTATGGGCGAAGATTAGTCGACGCGACTGCCGATCATATCGGTCCAAACACTGACAAGCCTTTCGCTGGAAATAATCTAAACTGCTCATCTTGTCATTTAGATGGCGGTGGCAAGCCTTTCGCAGCACCTTTTGTAACCGTACCGAGCCAATTTCCTCAGTTTCGTAGTCGCGAAAATAAAGAGGGTACCATAGAAGAACGCGTCAACGGTTGTATGCAGCGTTCAATGAACGGGAAGCCTTTGCCGGTGGATGGAGAAGAAATGACAGCAATCGTTGCGTATATGGAATGGTTGAGCTACGATAAGCCTCGAGGCGAAAAAATAAAAGGAAATAAGTTTCTCTCCATTCAGTTTCCAGATCGTCGTGTGGATCTCGAGAACGGAAAAGCGGTGTACATTCAGCATTGTCAATCCTGTCATATGGACGATGGTCAGGGTCAACGTGCCTTGAATAGTTTTACCTATACCTACCCGCCGTTGTGGGGGCCGGATTCATACAATGACGGTGCGGGTATGCATCGAGTGATTACTGCAGCCCAGTTTATCAAAGGAAATATGCCATTGGGAACTACGGCGGATGAGCCCTTACTAACGGATGAAGAGGCCTACGATGTGGCTGGATATATCAATAGCTTCGCTCGACCGGAGAAAGCGAATAAAATGGCGGATTTCCCAGACCGAACATTAAAGCCAATGAGCACTTCTTATGGTCCTTGGGCGGATTCGTTTTCTGCAGACCAACACAAGTTTGGTCCTTATGGAGAAATTGCTGCTTTTTATAAGGCTGAATACGGTCTCAATAAGTCCAAATAATGCGAAAGATTTTGTTCCTGTGGCTACTTCCAGTGATGACTTGGGGGCAAGATGCGAGTGTTCTAAAAGTTCAGCAAGGGGTTCGGTTCACCTCTTTTTCTATGACCACACAAAACGGTCTTTTCGGTCCCCATGCAGCTTTAACGGATTATTATGCGAATGCTGTAGGGCTGGATTATTTACTCCATGCTAAAAAGGGCAAATGGCGCTTTGATACTGAGGTATATAGCAGTGCTTTAGTTTTTGGTAATCCTTGGGAATTGGATCCTTTGACCTCAAAAACATCCCGGTATGAGGGCGGTTTATTTGCGGTAAATGCCAAAGAGCGGCGCTTAGTGGTGGTGCCTTCCATAGCCGAATTGACCTACCTAGGTGATCGATTCAAAATGGGCTTCGGTAACTTCGCTTTGGAGGGAACCTTCCTAAATATGGAGCACGGTCGAATGATTCCATCCACCTTCACGGGTCTTCATTTGGATTGGAAGCAGGGCCAATGGAAGTATACATTCGCCGCAATCTCGCACGTGGGTGCGAGAAGTACTAGTGGATTTAAGACCGTTGCCCATTCCTTAGCACAATACAATCCGGGTTTAGATACCAGCGGTTCTAGGCACGATAAGAGCCAAGTGGAAACGCCGGGTATTTTATTTTTCAGTGGTAAAAACGCACATGTATTTAAGCAGTGGTACGGATCGATGACTGCAGAGTATTACGGGTTACCAGGCGTTTTTCATACGGTAGTGTGGGATGAGAAATTGGCCCACAATCAGCACCTGATACAGCTCCAGTACATTCGTCAAGAAAAATGGGGAAACGGCGGCAATGCTGATCCTTATCTGGCCTACTTTCAGCAGCAGCGTAGTCAATACTTTGGGTTGAAATATTCGAATAAAGTGGGTGATGTTGATTATTACTCTGCGATCTCCCACATTGATGGAAACGGAAAATTATTGTTCCCAAGGGAATGGGGAAGGGAATACCTGGTCACCTTTCAAGGGCGAGAGCGTCAAGAAGGTATGGGAAGAACAACGGCCATAGTCTTTGGTGCCTCTGGTAAATGGCAGCAAGGCAAAGTCGGCCACAATGGAGGAGTCAGTACAGGAATTTATGTACGTCCAGAACCGGGCAATTATAAATACAATAAATACGCCATGCCGAGCAATCAACAAACGAACGTTTGGTGGGGGCAACAGTGGAAAGGCGGAACGCACAAGCTTCTAGCAATGCTGGTTTATAAGGTGCCATTGGGCAGTCAAACTATAACAGCAGGGCAAACCATTAATAAAGTTGATATGGTAAATATCAATCTGATTTACCGCTACCAACCGCGACTGTTCCAGAAATAAAATCGCATCCAAGGTTTGAGGCCAACTTTTCAAGAGCGTACCTTTAAGCCAATGAATAATCCGTTCGAAAGTCTGAAAAATGTATTCTTCGTTTTTGCTGTGATTCTCATAGCAGGAACCGTGGGTTACCGTTGGCTCGAGGGTTTTGATTGGCTGCAATCCTTTTATATGGTGATTCAGACCGTGAGTACGGTGGGGTTTAATGAAGTTGGCCCACTGAGTACTGGAGGAATTTGGTTTACCATCGCATTGATTGTAGGAAGTTTTGGAACCTTCGCATATGGTGCAGGGCTTTTGGCTCAATTGGCCATAGACGGAAAGGTGCAACTGTATTTACGAACGAAAAGATTGGAGCGTAAGGTGGAAAAGCTAAAAAATCATACGATTGTCTGCGGACTTGGACGAAATGGACGCCAGGTAGTGAGTAAACTCAAGGCCTACGGTGTGCAGGTGGTCGTGTTGGAATTGGATGAAGAGCGCGCAAACAGGTACCGAGAGGAGCTGGACGGTGTTGTGGTCCTTATTGGTGATGCGACTAATGATGAAATTCTTGAAAAGGCCAATATTGGTCATGCGAACAGCCTTGTTGCTGCCTTAGCGTCGGATACGGATAATCTTTTTGTGGTGATCTCCGCGCGACAGTTGAATCCAAAATTGGTTATCGGAGCACGTGCAAATACAGAAAGTACAGAGAAAAAACTCTTAGCTGCCGGTGCAAATTATACCGTGAGTCCCAACCTCGTAGGAGGCTCCCATCTTGCGCACAACCTCATGAATCCGGGTGTGATGAACTTCTTAGACCACCTAAGTGTGGGGGGATCGAGCGCAACAAATATTGAAGAAATTGTGGTGGATGAACTGCCCGAAGAGCTGTCTAATTGCAATATTAAGGACCTAGAAATACGCCAGCAAACGGGTTGTACCGTTATAGGGTATGTAGATGAGTCCGGGGAGTTATATGTAAATCCATCTCCTGATTTTAAAGTTGCACCGCATTCGAAGCTTTATGTTTTGGGCAATGACGAGCAGATTCGCGCGTTTCGCAATTGGTTTAATAAACAAACTCAGGCTTCCTAGTTATGAAAATACTTTTTACCGGTTCCAATGGCTTATTGGGTCAAAAAATAGCTGTTGCTACTGCCAATTATCCCCAGCACACTTTTTTAGCTACGTCTCGTGGAGCAAATAGAACCCAAGCGATGGGAACAGCAAGTTATGCTGCGATGGACATCACTAATGCAGAAGATGTAAGCGCGGTTGTTGGTGCGTTTGAGCCTGATGTGATCATTCACGGCGCTGCCATGACGCACGTTGACGAATGTGAACTGCATCCGGAGCAAGCCACATTAATGAACGTTGAGGGAACGCGTAACATAGCCAATGCAGCAAATGAAGTGGGGGCACACGTCGTGCACATCAGCACTGATTTTATTTTCGATGGAAAAGATGGTCCGTATAAAGAGGATGCAAAGGCCCAACCTTTAAGTCATTACGGTTGGACAAAACTAGAAGCAGAAGAGATTATCCAGGAGTTGCCTTCATGGAGCATTTTACGCACCGTTTTGGTGATCGGTATGGC
>P_2C_Liq_2_UnCtyDRAFT_1000402_pt1 | contig 11809 bp, 17 predicted proteins | sample Pon2CUnioCityCA_FD_10236 | JGI IMG/M metagenome (IMG submission 10236) | reverse complement strand
AGCATTGGCAGGGAAGATGCAATTGGTGTAATTTATACAAGATTGGTGTGTGTGCAAGCGCACCAACATTAAAAAAAAGCGAATACGAGTGGCAGATCACCAAGTTACGCAGACAAACTAACGAAAATGTATAAATACTAGTGAGCGAGACACTAACTAAAAAAATAAGGTTATATCACTCTTCCTTTTTTAGTTCCTGTTAAAAAAATGCTGTCACATTTAATTACTTGTAATTTCCTATGAGTGTCTCGCTCACACTCCCCACAATTTAATTTTTTTATCTGAGAAGAGCGGACTTGCATGATCAAGGGACTAAGAGGATAGGCATTCCTTCGGTTAAGGGGATCTATCCCCTTAAGGGGTCCCCATATATTAACAAATATCCTTATATACTATTAGCATCACTATTTTGAAAAATTACGTTTTTAGGGCCGTTTACACATCACTATTTTGAATGTTGACAATCACTATTATAGGTGTTATTATGCTTGTAATGATAAATATAAATGACAGCAACAAAGGAGATTACAATGATAACACCTAAAACCAAACACGACAACTGTAAAGTAACTGTACACCTCTGCAAAGAAGATTCAGTAAATTATGCAGCACTAAGATGTGTAGACCACAACAAACACATTCAATGGTTAAGCAAGGAAGATGCACAAGCTATCGAGGCGTTGGGCATATGATTGATGAACAAGCAATAGCACAGTTTGCACTGCAATATACAACAGAAAAGCGTGCGTATAAAATTGCAGATAAGTATATAAAGACTGTAATCAATCACATAGTTATAGGTCAAACCAGAGCAACACAAGAGCAAACAGCACTTAAACAGTTTCCTATATCTACAGAAAAATTATATCAAGAAATAGGTAGATACGGCAAACCACAGAAATATTGGTTTCCTCTACTGCACTCACACTTTCCGTTGTTTAAAGTACAAACAACAGGCAGCAATTTAAAAAAGGAACAAACAGTGGCAACAACAGACATCCCCTTGGACATACTATTAGCAGGCACTGATGTAAATGAGTTATTTGAAACTGTTTACAAGGATTTAGATTTCGCTGACAACACAGCATATGACCTAGCTGCTATTAACTTAAAGAACCTAAACAACTTTATAAGAACAACTAATAACGACAAGTATCGCAAAGAAGCACGTTTAATTGAAATGATAGCAACAGCAACTGACGGTGTACTGCCCATGGAGATAAATGAAAGTAACTTCGGACGCAAATACTACAAAGGTATTAATCTACAGAGCTGTGCAAAAGTAATTAGAGAAGCAGCACTAGGTGCCTGTTGGTCAGTTGATATTGAAAATGCTGTGGTCAATTGGAAGTATGCTTGTATGAACTCAGCAACACAACAACAGCTCACATACACACGTGAGTATATACAAGACAAGCAGCGTGTTAGAAAACACCTAGCAGAACGAGTGTTTGGCAACACACAAGCACACTCAATTAAAACTATTAAACGTGTAATGACTGCAATTGGATTTGGTGCAAGAGCAACACAAAACGCTCGCTACAGAACCAGTACAGGTGCATGGACCAGTGGTAGCATATCAGAAATTATATATTCCCCAGAACTTAGAGAAAAGTTGTTTAACGACCCGTGGATGCACAACTTTATGCAAGAACAAAACACTATCAATCGTGCAATCAAACAAGATCTCTTGCCCGTGTTTCAAGCAGATGCAAAACTAAAGCAACTGGTACTAACAGACTCAGGCAAGCGCACAAGTGAAGCAAAGGTCATGGCATTGGCATATCAAAGTGCAGAGAGAACAGTTATGGAAGCAATGGATGAATACGCTAGAGCAGAACGTTTATTACTAGTACATGATGGTGCATACTATCGCACACGCCCAGACATAGCTAGTATGCAGACTATACTACAACAACACTTCCCTCTTGCAACACTAGAAGTAAGTGTAGTCAACAGTTGGCAACCCCCACATGAACACAACACACAACATCTAGAACACATACAACAAGAAGAACGTGCTGCAAACAACGGTGCAAGTGTAGGCAACACAGGAATACATACAGAACGTGTAGCTGTTAAACAATATGATGCACATGCAGAACCCGATTGGGAACAACAACAACGGGCAGAATATGCGAACTACTTTCCTCAAGTAGATCCCAACATGCCCGAGTTTGTGAAAAGGAGACTACACTGATGAACCTCGCACAACAATATCACCAACACAACCCAGAAGCAGGCAAGGGCAAACAATATCTCTACTTATTAGAAAAACTACAACACGTTAATCACTTTAATAGTATACTAGACTTTGGAGCAGGACAAGGAGGCACAGCACGTTGGTTAAACGAAGAACTGAACCTAGACATACAATGTTATGATCCAGGCATAGCTGCATACTCAGATCCACACATAGTCACAAATAGATATTGGGATTACATATACTCAGCTGACGTACTTGAACATATCCCTCTAGCAGAATTAAAACAACACACACTACCGTTACTAGCAAACACAATAAGAGATGAACTGTATTTGATAATTGATCTAACACCAGCAAAGAAACAATTACCAGATGGACGTAATGCACACATAACACTATTAACAGAAGATGCTTGGGTAGAAGTATTAAGAGAACACATAAAGATTATAGACATGTGTATAGATGAACAACCAGATAAAACATATGGAACAAGACGTAGACTGTGTGTAACAGCTAGAAGAAGTAGAAAGCAATGAAGGTAGAATGTTTAACAATACTAAGATTGATATACTCGTAGTAATAGCAACAATAGTAATAGTAGTTGTAATGCACAGTTTGAATTTACTTTGAATATACGCTGAGGGCAAGAATCTAAGATTCTTAACCCCAAAAAGAACACTGAAAAACTTTAAAAGAACAGTAGAGGTAGTGTGTGAGGTAAGCGTGGGGGCGTGATAGTTACGATGTTGGATTAAGTTGTCTGAACACGCCCCCCAGCATATTCTCTATTAAAATCAAAGACTTAGAAGAAAAACCGTGTTTAACCATATTTAAATGTGGATTTACACTAGAATTCACAACAAAAACTCTAGGAATATGGTCCTTAAATTGCAATTAACTGTTGACATCAGTACCATGATACTGTACAATACAGTTAACTACAATTCAATTTAACCATGCCCGTAGGGTATAATGCAGGGTGTTGCACGATGTCTTAATTAACGATTAGAAATTTAATGATATTCTTATACCCTATGCTACCCTTCTCGGGTAGAGTATTTCATTGTAGCGGTACACAGTTCTTTTTTTAGAGCAACTGTGAGTCTACTCTAGGGGTACAGTGTCTCTAGGGGCGTCCTACTGCCTAGGGTGAGGCATGGGTAGGACATGCGCTGTGTCTCATCTCAGTAAAAACTGGGACACCTTGTTTCAAACCTTATTTGAATTTTTTACACGCACCAGACCCAGGTACATAACCGTTGGAATAGCAATAGTTTGCAAGTGATATAGTCATGGCCACTTGTTTTGCATCATCTTCATCTAGTTCACGCAATTGATCTGCCAAAAGCTCAACGTTCTCAACAACGTCAACTGCACAACTGCCTAGACCGTGATCTACTATACTGTGATAGCACTCACGTACGGTGTCTCCTGCACTAGCTGTTGTTGCTACAGCTACAGTTGCCAGTACCAGTGTTAAACAAGTTTTTTTCATAGTGTGTGCCTTTTGTGTTGCCTATAGTAAGAAGACTTCTTACTTCATACAATTAATATAACATCAATTTATCTGTTGTCAACCAAAAAAAATTTGCACCGCTTGTTTTATACAAAAAAACAACAGCAGTAGCTCAGGTGTTCGACCGTCATCGCGTACTGCTGTTGAATCCTTATAACTCAATTTAACTGATAATCGCTTGTTAAAAAATCAGTGCAACACTCAACAAGGGGAATAGTCAAGTGCTGCACTGGAGTTAAGGGGCCTACTACAACCCCCGGTTGACACACTCTACTACCTGTGCATCAACATTTGGAGAATCAGCTGCTTGCTGATCCGCTGAACAGTAACTTTCAGCGTATTGCACCGTCAGTCGTGCAAATTCTTTTGTAAAATTGTGTGCTAGCAACACACTTTCAAACTCTTCTTTATTTACATTCATAACACTATATTACTATGTTTAAGGCACTGTGTCAACCTCTTTTTAATACTTTTTTAAGTTAGTTTGATAAATATATTATAGGAGACAGCAATGAAACAAATTGTATACACTAAAACTAGCGTAGGAAACAATCAAAAAAATCCACTAGTAGACCTACGCGAAGACGACTCAATCTACTACTATCTAACACTAGTTGAATGGTTAGGCACAATATCTAAACTTGCACAATCAAAAGACTATGCATGGGAACAGTGCATCAAGCGTAGACCCAAACAGTTAAGTCGAGGTCGATCGGGCGCTAATAGCGTGTTCAGTGTGGTCAGTGGACTTTTGTACAACTACACACAAAACTTTAAAAACTATGGAGTGTGTAGACTGTCACAGCGTCAATTGGACGACGTTGAATTCTGTTCAATGTTTATGCACGCTATAGATGACACACATGAACCCATACAGTTTAGAGAAGCACTGTTTGACATCGGAGGAAGAATAATATGACAGCGACCATACACTTAGGAAACAATCGCGAAACACTAAAAACACTTGAAGACAACTCAATAGACGCTATCGTAACAGATCCACCTTATGGTATTGACTTCCTAGGCAAGTCATGGGACGCTGACACAGGAGCACTTGAAACTTATCAACAGTGCCTAAGAGTGCTTAAACCAGGTGGTTACATTCTTGCATTTAGTGCAGCAAGAACCTATCATCATCTTGCAGTTACACTTGAACGTGCAGGGTTTGAAATAAGAGATCAAATTATGTGGTTGTATGCTAGTGGATTCCCCAAAGCACAAGACATAGGTAAAGCAATAGATAAACGAGCAGGTAAAGAACATAAATCAACAGCATATGATCAAAAAGAACCTATTACACCCACCCGTTTTATGAAAAGTGTTGCTTGTCAAGTATGTGGCACAAAGAGTAAGAATCCCAAAGGCACAGGATTCTATTGTGGGCATAGTCAAAAGGTAGATTTAGAACACACAGAAGCAAAACAATGGGAAGGTTGGAAGACTGCACTTAAACCAGCACACGAACCTATCTGTATGGCACGCAAACCCTTTAAGGGCAGTTGTATTGATAATGTGCTTGAACACGGTGTTGGAGCACTCAATATTGATGCCGCAAGAATACCGTGGCCAGGTGAAACGCCCAAACTATCAAAACGAGGTGCATATGAAGATACAACTGAACTTACTGACGGAATGGCAGGAATGTTAAAGTCAGAACAAACTCCCCAAGCAAATGAACAAGGTAGATTTCCCTCTAATGTAATAGGCGCTGTTGAAGGTTATCAGAAATACTTTTATTGCCCTAAAGTCAGTCGTAAAGAAAGACACATAGGATTTGATACTAGTACTATTCCTACAGACTCTAGCGGCAAGTTTGATAGAACAGAAGAACAGAAATTAAATGCAAATGAAAGAATAGAAAATCTGTCAGGCAACAACCACCCCACTGTTAAACCAGTTGAACTAATGAAGTATCTTATACAACTCGTTACACCCCCTAACTCAACAGTGCTTGATCCTTTCTGTGGCAGCGGATCAACTGGTATGGCAGCAGTTGAACTAGGACATGACTTTATTGGTTGTGAACTCGACCCTAACTATGTAGACATTGCAAAAGCTCGTATAGCTGCATGGAACACTGATGGTACAACAAAAAAGGAGTTCTTTGAATAATGGATTGGTCAACTAAGTGGCACAGACTGTACTGGGGTTGGCATATCTCAAAAGAGGGACCAGCAACTCACTGGTATGCAAGGAATTACGACCAGTGCGATGACATCGCTAGTACAGATGGCACTAAACACATGTTTAAATTTGGCAATGAATGGGCCTTAAAACCCGAACAGTCTAGACAGTTTCAACACCCAGACAGTGTAAAACACAAAAATTGGCATTTTATAGACAACCCCGAAATACCACATCTACTGTGGCCAAGTGCTGCAAATCCCAAGGGTAAAAAAACATGGGTACGCTGTGTGCAGGGTGGGTTGTTTACACACCGTATTGGTTCAGGTACTAGTAGAGTAAATGCACTGCTACACCAAGCGAGCAAGGGTGCTGTAAGCACATGGCATGACATTGTACACATAAAAAAACCACAGGTGCTAAAGGGCAAGCATGTATTGATTACACCTGTTAGTGCACCCAACTATGAGCACTACTATGCAACAACACAAAGCAAGTGGATCAAGAGTTGCACACAACAGCTGACAAAAATGGGTTTTACATACGACATCAGACAAAAACCCTCTAGACAAGATAGGATTGGTCATCAACTGGTAGAAGTATTGGCATCGGGCAAGTACTGTGCCACTATATCACAGCATTCGGTTGCAGCAGTTGAAACACTGCTAGCAGGCGTACCAGCAGTTACTACAGGTCCCAACTCGTGTTTGGAATTGGACACACCATGGGAACAATTTTTACAAGGAGAACTGCGACAAGCACATCCGCTTGAAGTAGAGCAGCTGGTAGACAGTCTACTCAGCAACTGCCTACACAAAAGCGAACTAGCACAAGGATTATGGACATGAAAAGAAAAAAACGACAGGTATTTGACAGTGGATGGCCGTCAGAAGTAAGACGAGCATTTACAAGAGCAAGAGCACAAGCAAATCGTAGAAATGCACCGTGGGAAATGACAATTGACGAATGGTTTGACATATGGGAATCAAGCGGTCTATGGGAAAAACGTGGCCGTGTAGCAGGCACTTATTTTATGAGACGATTGGATGATCAAGATGCATGGTATCCTCAAAATGTAGAAATAGCTAAAAACGTCAAATCGTGGAGGTAATTGTTGATGCAAAGCGAATACACATGGTTAAGAAAAAAGTATCTAGCAGAATGGAACATATGGTATCGTATGCACCAACGCTGCCGTAAAGAAAAATACTACGTTGAAGTTGAAATATATCCTGACTGGCATGGGCCCCAAGGATTTATCAATTGGTTTGACTATGTTGGACCAAGACTAGATCCCAAGTGGGTGCTAAACAGACCCAACAAACTGGGTGACTTTGAACCAGGCAACATGGAATGGTCAACTAGAGAAGAAGCATACAAAGATGTGGTGTTTGGACAGCGTCCTGACACTTCGGACTTCTTTCGATGGAAGAAAGTAGCAAGAGCAAACGGTATACATCCCAAGACTTATGAAAATAGAGTGCGCAAGTATGGTTGGACTATGGAGGATGCTGCAAATATGATTCCTGCAACACAAAATTATAAAAATAGGTTAGTTTAATGAAAAACTCAGATATATTCTCAAAGCATATTGATCCATACGACACAATCATACAACTTGTAGAATTCGCCAACACTACAAATATCAACATGCAAAAAATACAAGCAGAAATGCAGTTATACGATCACCGAATTACTGCATTGGAAGCAGTAATAGCAGAAATGATAAAACAAAATGAACTTGATAGGCAACGGTAAATCAAATCACCTGTTTGAAAGCAATCACGAGTTGACAATTGCTTTTAACGTACCACAGCACGCACACAACTATGACTTCCTAGCTGTGATTGACGAACGACCTATACTATACATGCAGCAACACAGTGCATGGCCAACTCAAACTATCTATTGCACAGACAATGTGCAGAGAAAGCTGGATAAAATCACTCACAGTTGTAAAACTGTGTGTGCATGGGCAAGAACCCACAACTGGAACTCAGGACATCATGCATTTAAACAATGGTCTACATGCTTGGATGCACATCTATGGGGATTTGACAGTTTATGGAGCGATGATGTGACCAGTCAGTGTGACAGTGTAATACCAAGACACACAAGACCCAAGCTAAATCAGCGTTGGTATCCCATATGGCAAGAATTATTTGATCAAACTCAAGCAAACGTGTATATACACATGCCACACGGTGCAAAACTAGGAATAGAACATGAAAAAATCACAGCAATCTATCACTGACAAACAAGTATGGCATTGGATTGACCGTACACTGGGTATACCACGCAAACAATTGGGCGGTTTAGCAGTGTGTCCGTATGTAAGACGCTATAGACAGCAAATTGCAGTAATAAAAACAAACAATCCCGAGAATGCTGTGGCAAACTTTGCAAGTCTAAAGCAGTCACTGAACCTAGAAGCAGTGGTTGTGTATGGATTTACACAGTCTAGACGTAAAAATCAAAACATGATAGCAAAACTCAATCAAAAACACTGTGACCAAGACGTGCACTGCCTGTTTTTAGACCATAAACTAGATCAACCACCACTGCCTGTGGACTATCTATGGACTAAATGTGACCTTTTGATTGCACAAAAGTCCTCTACATTGCAACATGCACAGAACTTGTTGCTGCAAAATACAGATTATTACACCTATTATGAAGATGAAGTATAAATATATGGGTATACAACAAAAACCAGGAGTACTTGATGACTATAACTCTAAGACAAGAAACAGATGCAGGGGCAACCACAAAAGGTGCTGCACTTACATACGCAGAACTAGACAATAACTTTATTGATTTAATTGCAAAAATAAACGACGTAGTAGATGACACTACACCACAGCTGGGCGGTGATCTAGATGTAAATGGCAATTCAATTGTAAGTGCATCAAACGGTGATATTGCAATTACCCCCAACGGCACTGGCAGCGTTGTACTAGACGGATTAAATTGGCCACAAGCAGACGGCACAGCAGATTATGTGCTGAAAACAAATGGTGCAGGACAGCTAAGTTGGGTTGCACAGAGTGCAGGTCTTTCAAATCTAGTAGAAGACACTACACCACAACTGGGCGGTGATTTAGATGTAAATGGCAATTCAATTGTAACTACATCAGCTGGTAATATTGAAATTGCTCCAGATACTACAGGTCAAGTAAATGTAACCAGTAATCAATTTAAGGTAGCTTATAATGGTAACACACTTTTTTCAACTGCTACAAATGCTGTTCAATTGTATTATTCAACTGATCCTAGTGCAAAACTGAGTACTACAGCAACAGGTGTTAATATTAGCGGTGACTTGTATATTAGCGATGGCATAGATGTTGCCGGAAACGAAGTAAAAGATTTACAATTAGAAGACTATAAAGAAACTGTATACACAGGTGGCAGCACCACTGGCACAATTACACCTGATGTTGCAAATGGCAATGTGCAGAAAATATCGCTCACAGGCAACATCACTTTCAATGCATTTGCAAATGCAGAAGCAGGGCAGTCAATGACACTGATTATTGACACAAATGGAACTGGTAGAACACTAACATCAACAATGCTATTTGCAGGCGGCACTAGCACACTGTCAACAACAGACACAGTTGATATTATGAGTGTATTTTATGATGGCACAACATACTATGCTTCACTAAGCACAAACTTTTCATAAGGAATAACTATGAAAACATGGATAACAATACCCGCCAGTGAGTTAAACAGTTTAGATTATAGTAAACTTGCTATAACTAATGCAGAAACTGCACCAAGAAATATTGCAGGTGATATTGCATTAATCAAATGGTATGGTGATATGCCTGCTGAAGTTGCAAATATTGTAGACAAAGGTGCAGAACTTGATCATGACGCTGCATTGGCATTAGTACGCACCACTGAGTGGCAAGAGGAGTATCATATATAATGCCTCTAGGAACATTTAGATTAAACAGTTTAGCACGACTGTTAGAAGTAGCAGAAGAACCCACAGGAAGAGCTGCTGTTCCCATAATAGCATATGCTGATGCACAAGTTGACACAGCACAATCACAGTTTGGCGGTGCTAGTGCAATATTTGATGGTGTCGGTGACGGATTATTAGCAGACGCTGATTTAGATTTAAGTTCAGGTACATGGACAATGGAGTGTTGGATATATCCTACAAATACCACTACCAGTGAGATTATCTTTGATCCGAGATTTGGAGCACAACCTGCACGAGTTCCGGCGTGGAGAAACGGTGGCATTGCATATTTTAATGGTTCTTGGCAGGTGAGTACTAATAGATTTACAGCAAACAATTGGTATCACTTTGCTTGGGTATATGATGGTAGCAATGTAAAATGTTATGTAGATGGTACACTGGAATTAACAGTCAGTGAATCAGCAACATTTATTGATTCAAAACTTGCTATAGCTGCAAGGTTTGATATTGGCGCTGTTTATTATGTTGGACATATAGATGAAGTACGTGTATCAAACACTGCACGATACACTACAAACTTTACACCGAGTACAAGTGCATTTACAAATGACTCAGATACAGTGCTGCTTGTACACATGGATGGCACTGATGGTTCAACTACATTTACAGATGACAATGGCACAGGAAGAAGTGCTGTTGGCGTATCAGCATTAGGCAGTGCTGTTAACATCTCCACCGCACAAAACAAGTTTGGTGGAGCAAGTGCGCATTTTGATGCTTCAGAATCAGATCAAAGATTAGTTGCGTATGATGCCGCAGACGGTATTGGAACAGGTGAGTTTACTGTTGAAACTTGGTATAGGGCAGACACTTTTACAAGTGTAAATGCTATTATGTATATGAGTGGAAGAGCATTTTATGTAACAAGTGCTGGAAAAATTGCTTATTATGATGGTACTGGATTTGAAGGCACAACTACAATGTCTACAAATACTTGGTATCACTTAGTATGGCAAAGAAGTAGTGACAATGTAATTAGATTATTTGTAAATGGTAACCTACAAACTAGTGCTACTAAGACTTCAAATTTTGCTGGAGATATGCAACTCGGATGTAAAAATGCAAACGACCAAGATATGGATGGATATCTTGATGAATTCCGTGTATCAAACATTGCAAGGTATTCAACCACAGGGTTTACAGCACCAACAACAGTATTTACAAATGACTCAGATACACTGTTGCTCTTACACATGGACGGCACTAATGGTTCAACTACATTTACAGATGACAATAGTTAAGGAGAAATTAAATGGCATGGCCTAGCGGAACAAAAGCAAGCACAGATAATTGTGATCAACCAAGCGATTTGATTGCAAATGCAAGAGCAGATATAAAACAAAACATTGACAATGTAAATGATGTAATCGACACATTTAACATAGCATCACCCAGTGACGGTGACTTGTTGCAGTACAGCTCGTCAACAGGTAAGTTTGAACCTGTTGCAGCATCTGCTGTATCTACAGTAAGCGAGGTTATGATAAAAACAACCACAATGAATGCTAACAGTGCTAACGATCAAATACCTCTTATAGAAATATTTGACAGTAATTCTATAGCAACATTTACTGCAAATACATTTACATTGCCTGCTGGTAATTATGTTATGTATAATACAACTGAATTAATATTGACTACTTCAGCAACAGATTCAATTACTTTACGAAATGAAACCGATGGTTCTGATATAGGGGTATTTGTTGAACAAGCTGATGGTGCGGCACAAAGAATAACTGGTTTTATAGAATTTACACTTGCATCTACAAAAGAACTAAGTTTAACTGTTCCTAGTTTTAACAGATTAATAATCTTGTTTAGAATAGTTAAAGTAGGGTAATTATTACACCTCTTTTTCGAGTGTGCTATAAATAACTATGTTATAACAAATTAAAGGAGACTCATATGAGCGCAGCTTCAAATTATACTGAGGACAGGACGCTAGACTTTTGGTTAAAAGCTAACA
>P_2C_Liq_2_UnCtyDRAFT_1000398_pt1 | contig 11885 bp, 10 predicted proteins | sample Pon2CUnioCityCA_FD_10236 | JGI IMG/M metagenome (IMG submission 10236) | reverse complement strand
AGAGGACAATCCAGAGAAAGGTAGACCCGGCCAACCATTTGAAGATGGGATAGTCTCGTATGAGATCGCCGAGGTTGGCTGGGGGGGAATCGGTATGGCGATCGCTTTCTTCGGGAGGAACCGGCTGTTCGTGTCGTTGCAAGTTCCAAACCAGGGCGAAGACCACCAGATATAACGTCGGGACTAATAGCAAGATATCCGCCGTTGAGAGTAGATTGGCCAAAAGTCCCACAATCATGCCTCCTAGGAAGCCACCAAGGGCTTGGCAGACGGTAATATAGGAGGCGATACGTTTGTATTCGCGGGAGGTGAAATAATCGGAGATCAGCGTCGGTAGGAGAATGTCGAGTTGAAGCGTCCAGAGGAAATAGACCCCGACATAGAGGGCGTAGTAAATCGGCTGAACATCCCAAAAAAGCAAGGCCCGTAAGCCGAGGACAATGCTACCGGTGAGTAAAGCCCAGTAGCGGAAGAGGGCGTGATGAGGGATGCGATCGACAATCTGTGAAAACCAACCGTAAATCGGACTGGAGGCTAATCCAACTAAAATATAAGACAGAGGCAGTCCTGCGGCTCCGACGTTGCTGACAAACAGGGAACTGGCTAAGGTATAACTGATAACGTTCAACGCCATGACGATCGCCGCCAAGGCCAACACATGGAGTAAACGATTGGGGGATTTGCCCGGACTCAGGCGGGTCAGTGTCGCCCCAAGACGGTGAAGCCTTGAGTTCAACAGATCGGGTTTGAGAATGCCCAAGAGGGTCAACACAGAGGTCACATTAAGTTAAAGAGTTAAAGATAAGACTAATCAACAGAGTGGACGATGGGAACCGTTCGATGTCACCCTAGGGGCGGAAGATATTGATTCATAGTTTCGAGACCCTCATTAAGATGAATGTAAAAACAGGCATTGACGTTGAAATTCGCGCTGCTGGGGAAAAGGGACAAGGGGTGTTCGCCTTGCGTCCGTTTCGCCAAGGGGAAACAGTCGTTGTTGGCCGTCGCGTTGGCGTTTATGACCAACGCACCATTTACTCGATTCAGGTCGATTGGGAGGTTCATGTGGAAATGGACGAACCCGCGATTCGCATCAATCATTCGGACAATCCCACCACTGGAGTTCAGGATAACCCCTGGGGGGCCTTTGATTTCGTGGCGTTGCGAGATATTGCGGCTGGTGAGGAGATCACCTTTGATTATGAAACCACTGAGAGTGATTTAACGGAGTCCTTTCAAGAGTGCTGTCCTCCTCGGACTGGACAGACGGCCCGCAAAGGGTTTCGGAGTTTGCCTGGGGCAGTTCGTGAGCGTTACGGTGAGTTTGTGGCAAACTATCTTAAGTCTTAATCGGGGAGTTCGTCCAGGTTGAGGAACCTTGTTTAAACGCCACCCTTGAAATCCAGTTAGGTTACTATGAGTCGCCCCCTTCTCAAGTTATCGGTTCTGCCCCATTTAGAGTATATTGCCATCGATGCGCGATCGCGGGTGGTCGATACCTCCTTGAATGTGCAAGATGTACTGGGGATAGAGGGTGACTCAGCCATTGATCAAGACATTTTTGAGTTGTTACCGGAACTGTTCGGACTCGAAGCGGTGATGGATTTAATTCGGGATGGGGTCGAGTCTTATTTTGAGTTAAAGGCGATCGCGCGCTCAACCGAAAGTGACTCAACTCTCGGCTATTGGGATTTATATATTATCGATGATGATTGCCCCGATAATCCTCAAGGCTTAGTCTTATTATTAGAAAATGTCACCGATCGCATGGCGTTAGAACAAACGTTAGTCCAAGCGTCCAATGAGTTGACCCTAACCGTTGACAAACTCTCAGCATCTGAGGCGCAGATTGAACAAATTTTGCGATCGATGCCCGACTCCCTATTTGTTACTCATCTTTCCGGAGAAATTCTTAGGACGAATCAAGTTGCCCTAGATTTACTCGGGTATGAAGAATCTGATTTAATTGGGAAATCTCTAACAGAATTAATTGGCGATCAAAACTTCAATCTTGTCGAAAATCAAGAATTTTTACTTCAAGAAGTTGGAGAAATACTGCGTCAACTTGATTTGATTTTAATTGGAAAAAATAGCAAAAAATCAATTGTCTCATTCACCTGTTCCGTCTTTGATGATTCCACATCTGATCACCAACCTCTCAACTTACAAGAACAACCCAAGCTAATTTATATTGGTCGAGATATCACCAAAAGCTACCTGGCTCAACGACGGTTAATCGCTCATAATACCGTCACTCAGGTCTTATCTCAAGCCCGAGGCTTTGTCGATGCCCTCCCCAAACTCTTACAAGGATTAGCCGAAGGACTCGGCTGGGAGATATGTGAGTTTTGGCAACCGATCTCAAGTGATACATCTAGTGAAATTTCCCCTGAATCGGAACAATCGGATCAACTTCGCTGTGTTGATATTTGGATGAATCCACAATTAGACAGTGACACCTGGACTGACTTAAGTTTTCGTTATCCCTGTCATTGGATTCAGAACACCTGGAATCAACAACAGTCAATTTGGCAGTTTAACCTCCAGGATATGGCTAGTCAACGACAGTCAGAAGCCATGACCTTAGGACTCAAGACCGCTTTATTTTGTCCATTGACCATCGGAGAAAATAGCCTGGGAATCATCAGCTTGTTCTCCACCAGTCCCTTGGATGAAGACCAAGAACTCTTGCAGATGATGGATACCGTCTGCAATCAAATTGGTCAGTTTTTCCAACGTAAGCTAGCCGAAGAAGCCTTAAAACTTGAACAACTCAAAACCGAACGATTACTCTTAAATATCCTGCCCGTCAGCATTGCCAACCAACTCAAAGATACTCCGGCTACCATTGCCGAAGATTACGACGCCGTCACCATCCTCTTTGCCGACATTGTTGGGTTTACCCAATTATCCTCAGAAATTTCCGCCACGGAACTGGTGAAACTCCTCAACTATATCTTTTCGGCATTCGACCAACTCACCGAACGCTACGAACTCGAAAAAATCAAGACCATTGGCGATGCTTACATGGCCGCCGGTGGCTTACCCATAACTCGATTAGACCATGCCGAGGCGATCGCCGACATGGCCCTCGATATGCAGCAAGTCATCACCGAGTTAAACCGCCAAGCCAACAGTCGCCTCGACATCCGCATCGGGATTCACAGCGGCCCAGTGGTGGCAGGGGTGATTGGCCTGAAAAAATTTGTCTACGACCTTTGGGGAGACACCGTCAACACCGCCAGTCGCATGGAATCCCACGGACTCGCCGGAAAAATCCAAGTCTCCCAACAAACCTATCAATTACTCAAATCTCGATTTATCCTAACCAAACGAGGCAGCATGGCCATCAAAGGCAAAGGGAACATGACCACCTATCTCTTGCTTGGTCGTCGTCAGCGTCAGAAACCGGCTGAGGCCAAAGCCCTGCCTCCCATTCTGCAAGGGAACCGGGAAATCGCCGACCTAATCCGGCAAAAGCTACAACAGCAGTAGCCTTGCCAACTCGCTTGGTTGACTAAAAATTAAAAACGGAGAGGGGGAGATTCGAACTCCCGGAAGCTTTCACTTCATCCGATTTCAAGTCGGACGCAATCGACCACTCTGCCACCTCTCCATGAGATGCCGTGTACCATACTACACCAGTCATAAGGCAAGAGGCAAGAAGAAGGGAACGGGGAATAGGGAATAGGGAACAGGGAATAGGGAATAGGGAATAGGGAATAGGCAAGCGTACCCCTCACGCCTACCCGTATAATTGATAAAATCAGCGATCGCCGTTATTCATCCACGCAGCCCACAATGACCGTCAATCTTCCCGCCCAATACGACCCCCAACAGACCGAAGCCAAATGGCAACAGTACTGGGAAGACCATCACGTATTCAAAGCCGACCCCAACGCCCCCGGCGACCCTTACTGCGTCGTTATTCCGCCCCCCAACGTCACCGGCAGTCTCCACATGGGCCATGCCTTTGAAAGTGCCCTCATCGATACCCTCGTTCGCTACCAGCGGATGCAAGGTCGTAACACCCTCTGGCTACCAGGAACCGACCACGCCAGCATCGCCGTTCAGAGTATTCTCGACCGCCAACTCAAAGCCGAGGGCCAACATCGCGACGACCTCGGCCGAGAAAAATTTCTGCAACGGGCCTGGACTTGGAAAGCTGAATCCGGCAGTAAAATCACCAACCAACTGCGACGCATGGGGGTTTCTGTTGATTGGACTCGCGAACGCTTCACCCTCGACGACGGACTCTCAGAAGCCGTCCTCGAAGCCTTCATTCGCCTCTACAACGATGGCTTGATTTACCGGGGCAACTACCTCGTCAACTGGTGTCCCGAAAGTCAATCCGCCGTCTCCGACCTAGAAGTTGACCAAAAAGAAGTCAACGGTCATCTCTGGCATTTCCGCTATCCCCTCAGCGACGGGTCCGGCTTCATGGAAGTAGCCACCACTCGCCCTGAAACCATGTTGGGAGACACCGCCGTTGCCGTCAATCCCAAAGACCCTCGCTACCAATCCCTCATCGGCAAAACCCTGACTCTGCCGCTGATGAACCGGGACATCCCCATCATTGCCGACGATTTAGTCGACCGCGAATTTGGGACCGGCTGCGTCAAAGTGACCCCCGCCCATGACCCCAACGACTTCGCCATGGGACAACGGCACAACCTGCCCCAAATCAATATCATGAACAAGGATGGGTCACTCAATGAAAATGCCGGGGAGTTTCAGGGCCAAGACCGGTTTGTAGCCCGCAAAAACGTCGTCCAACGCCTCGATGACGCGGGATTCCTGGTCAAAGTCGAGGACTATAGCCACAGCGTCCCCTACAGCGAACGGGGTAAAGTTCCCGTCGAACCCCTCCTCTCAACCCAGTGGTATGTGAAAATTCGTCCCCTGGCCGACTTTGCCCTTTCCTGTCTCGATGACAAAAACTCGCCCCAGTTCGTCCCCGAACGCTGGCGGAAAGTCTATCGGGATTGGTTAGTCAATCTCCAGGATTGGTGTATCTCCCGGCAACTCTGGTGGGGTCATCAAATTCCCGCCTGGTACGTCGTCAGTGAAACCGACGGCGACATCACCGACGATACCCCCTTTATTATTGCCAAAAGCGAGGCGGAAGCGACCCAGCAAGCCCAGGAACGCTTCGGCGATGGGACCGACCTCGTTCGTGACCCTGACGTGCTGGATACCTGGTTTTCTTCGGGGCTATGGCCCTTCTCTACCATGGGCTGGCCCCACAAAACAGAGGATTTAGAGACCTATTTCCCTACCAGTACCCTGGTGACGGGATTTGACATTATCTTTTTCTGGGTAGCCCGGATGACCATGATGTCGGGCTATTTCACCGGCAAGATGCCCTTTCAGGATGTCTATATTCACGGGTTGGTCCGGGATGAGAACAATCAGAAGATGTCCAAGTCCAAGGGCAATGGCATTGACCCGCTGTTGTTAATCAATAAGTATGGAACCGATGCCCTGCGGTATACCCTAATCCGAGAAGTGGCGGGGGCGGGCCAGGATATCCGCCTAGAATACGATCGCAACAAAGATGAGTCAGTCTCGGTAGAAGCCTCCCGCAACTTTACCAATAAACTCTGGAATGCGTCCCGCTTTGTGATGCTGTATTTGGATGAACAAACCCCGCAACAGTTGGGAACCCCGAATCCTGAGAGTTTAGAATTGGCGGACCGCTGGATTCTCTCGCGATTTGGGCAAACGGTTCGCCAAACCTCTGAGTACGTCAATCACTATGGGTTAGGGGAAGCGGCTAAGGGACTCTATGAGTTTATCTGGGGCGATTTCTGCGATTGGTATATTGAATTGGTGAAACCTCGCTTACAGGGGGAGAATGCTGACTCGAAACGGGTGGCCCAGCAGACTCTGGCGTTTGTCCTCGATGGGATTCTGAAACTGTTGCATCCGTTCCTTCCCCATATTACGGAGGAAGTTTGGCAGGTGTTGACGCAATCGGGGGATGAGGTCTGTTTAGCGACTCAAGCCTATCCGCAGATAGATGAAACGTTGATTGATGAGGCGTTAGAATCTGGCTTTGAGTTGTTGATTGGGGCGATTCGCACCATTCGCAACTTGCGGGCCGAGTTGGAGATTAAGCCGAGTCTCAAGATTGCTGTGATTTTACAGAGTCAGAGCGATCGCGAACGGGATATCCTGAAGCGAGGACAGGCCTATATAGAGACTCTGGGCAAAGTCGATTCGTTCACCCTCACCGATGTCTTGGCCGAAGAACCTGGACAAACCATTGCTGGTGTGGTAGGGACGGTTCAGGTGTTAATTCCCCTGGCGGGCGTGGTGGACATTGCCGAAATTCGCGCCAAAATAGAGAAGAGGCTCGCTAAAGCCGAAGCTGAAGTGAAGTCCTACGCGGGGCGATTAAGTAATGCCAATTTTGTCAACAAAGCCCCGGATGCTGTGGTACAGGGTGCGCGAACAGCCTTAGCTGAAGCGGAAACTCAAGTGGCGATGTTACAAAATCGCTTGAGTCGCCTTTAGATTCGGTGGAGGGTCAACGGTCGCAAATTGACCGTTGATTCTGGACAGACGAAATTCTTGAAACTCTATTTTGATAAGGGTTGTGTTTGTTTTATTTGTCCTATCTCATCTGACTGCGGCTATAGCTAACTAGCTTGGCTTCGTTCGTCAACTCCGTGAGTTGGCTCTGTTGGTTTCAAGGCGATCGCCCTATGTTATATCTCGCTCAAGTCACAAAGAAAGGTCTATTGGGTAAAACCACCTTACGACTCTTGGCTCGCCGCAAACCGGATGAGACTTGGACGCCGATTTCGGGAGAAGAACTCGTCGAAATGGAGAACAATGTTTACAACGAGGGCATTTTAGTGCTGGCTGAAGTTGGGGCCAGCCGTCAAGTGCTTCATGTCAAGGAGGCCAAAGACTGGGTGTTAGGCTTAGTTCGTCAATATCTTGGTAAAGGGATTACGCCGGAGTTTCTCGAAAAGGAAGTTGAACGGGCCGAACAGTGGCGACAGTCTCTGACGCTACAGAGTCAGGATCTAGCCCGCCGCACCGTAGAACTCGAAACCCGCCGCGAACAAATCCAGGCCCTAGAAGAGAAACTGCGACGAGAAAAACGCCTGTTACAGTCAATGGCGGCCCAGTTAAAAGCCCGCGCCAGCAACAGTTGATAGTTATTAACTATTAACTATTAACTATTAACTATTCCAGCCGTTTCACCATCCAATGGGAAAAGGTTTGATAGCCGAGTTTTTCGTAGAGATGAATGGCCGGCTGGTTATCGGCGAAGACTTGTAGGCCGAGTTGGCGATCGCCCCGTTGACGAGCCCAGGCTTCAGCATGGTGAATCAGGGCCGAACCAATCCCCCGACGGCGATGCTCTGGGTCAACATATAACAGAAAAATATGGGCGTGGCGATCGCCGTCAAGTTGATCGACCGCATTTCCCAGCCATAAACAGCCCAAAGCCTGACGAAGATGGGGAAATCCAGCGTCGTCGTCATTTTGGGATTCAACCCACCACAGAGGCGTTTTGGAGGACAAATACTGTTCCACCAAGCGCGGTAGATGGGCAAAGTCTTGAGTCGGATAGAGTTCACTATAGGTACGCTGGGCAAATTGCACGAGCCGAGCGCGATCAATGGTNGATCCTTTGCGTAAGCGATAGCCGGGAACAAACAANAGACTTAGGAGGTGGGAGAACTACTCGCCCCAGTCGGGGCGGGGGCTTCGATGGATACGGGGGAACTCAAGCCCTCGGGTAGAAAAATACGGGCGCTAGTGGCGAGTAGGGCCAGCAAGAACACCACCACAATTAAGGCTGGAGCAAGATATTGACGAAAAATGTTCATAGGGGGGAAGAAGGGAATAGGGAATAGGGAATAGGGAACGGGGAACGGGGAACACCGGAATTGGGAACACCGGAATTGGGAATAGAAATAGCCTGGGGGCGTGTTCTTGCGATCGCTTGTACTTACCCTTGACTTGATAGGGCCTCTTTTTGAGCGTCGAGGAGTTGTTGGATTCCTTGCTCAGCTAAATCGAGTAAAGCATTCAGTTGAGAACGGGAGAAACTGCCGGATTCGGCTGTACCCTGAATCTCGATCGCCTCAAGTTGCTCGGTCATCACCACATTCAAATCCACATCAGCGGCCACGTCCTCCTCGTATTTTAGGTCCAGAAGTGGTTGTCCTTCAATCAGGCCGACGGAAACAGCGGCGATCGCATGAGTGAGGGGAGAACGCTCCAACTCCCCAGCTTCTACGAGGCGATCGAGAGCCAGGGCCAGAGCCAGCCAAGACCCCGTAATGGCCGTGGTGCGAGTTCCTGCGTCAGCTTGCAGAACATCGGCATCAATCAACAGGGTTCGCTCGCCGAGAGCCTTGAGATCCACGGCGGCTCGTAAACTGCGGCCAATCAAGCGTTGAATTTCTTGAGTGCGCCCAGAGAGTTTCAGCAATTCTCGCCGTTGGCGTTGCGGCGTTGCACTCGGCAACATCCGGTATTCAGCAGTCAGCCAACCCTGGCCACTATCTTTGAGAAATCGGGGAACACCGGGTTCAATGGTAACGGTACAGAGAACCTGAGTTTTGCCCGAATGAGCCAGAACGGAACTGGTGGCAAAATCCGTGAAGTTGAGATCGAATTGAATCGGACGCAAGTGATCCGGGGCGCGACCATCGGGACGTTGCCAGGGCATAAGTCAAGTTAGGAAAATCGTCTGGGAGTATGATGCCACGAAATCTGGGTTGAGATATCCCCGATTTAGCGGGCCTGGTCGAGAATTGTTTTCATTTGCTCGGCGGCAGCTCGGATAAAGTTGAGGTAACTCTGCCGTTCCTCGTCATCAATGCTGTCATCTTTGAGCAGTTCGAGGGACATGAAGATAGTGTTTAGGGAGTTACGGAACTCATGGGTCTGTTCCAATGGCAACTCAGACTGGGGTTGACGCGATAGAGGCTCGGTCATGATAGGCAAACTAGAGTGCAACATAGGTCAGTTAGGGGTCAATTGGAGAAATCTGCGAGAGAACTCAGTTGAACGAAGCTCGAAGTATTCGTGATATTGCGTAAATTATCGGACAGATTCAATCCTATTTTCGGTGTAAATACTGATATGACTCATCCAAATCCGAAGAAAATCATGGGCAAGGACATTTCTGTAACGACCTTGAAGATGAGTCTCATCGGAGGCGATCGCTCATCGAGATTGCGTGCCAAGCAGGGTATCGGAGGTATAGCTGAGGCGATCGCAGATATTACAGGTGGCCTCGATGGTGTTGCGGACTTGTTGGATCTCGTGCAACAAGGCATCTCGGTTCACCTGTACCATCACGTCGTGATCTAACCGCAATTCAAGCAATTCCACAGACCACAATAGGCTTTGCAGCTGCGTTCGTAGGTCAAAGGAGGCTTTCGGGCCTAAGGGCTGACCCGAGCCAGATAGATTCATAGATTGCAAGGGATTCATCGCGCTTCTCAATTCAACTGTCCTTATTATCTGGGTCTATCTAAGATGGCGCGACGATCTAAACCCTGCGATCGGTTGATTGTTATCCCCAAGACTCGTGACAGTTACCCAACCGTCTGGGTGACGGATTTAGGGGTCTGAGATAGATCGAGATCACAAGCACTTCTTTTGCGCAACGCTTCCCAAGACAAGGGTTTTCCCGATCTCATCTTGACTGGAGAGAACTAAGCTCAGTAAATATACTTTCTTTTTTAAGATATCACCCCAAACATAGTTGTTTATACGTAGATTTGTGGTTGCAGATTTTGGCTCTGTGGAGTGGCGGCAGAGTGGCGGCGATCGTCAATAGTTCCCTCGATCTAGTTTATTTATTATTAAAAATATTTACATATATAAATCAAACGATAAAAGAATATTAAGAATACTGAAATATACTGAATGTATCTTGGTATGACAACTTGTCAAACCTGCTAAATTGCCCGGCTATGGCAAGTCAAGGACTGCTGGTTACGTAATTACACGTACAATATTATTAGTAATTACACTTAAAATTTATTTTTGAGATTGAAAATTTTAAAATAAAATGAGCCAACTAATCTTTAAACAAACTTCAAAAAAGGCATCTTTATGTGAAGACTTAAACAAAACAGCAAATGTTCCTTGCCTTGGGCTTAGCTTGGGGATAAGTTGGAGACATCAGGGAAAACGACCCATTTCAAGATCGCGTACAGACAGAGAGTAAACCACCCAGGACTTAACGATGAATACTAATTTTTTCACTAAAACATCTCTTATCACCGCCGGCTTCACTCTGGCATCCCTGAGTTTGGGCGTGAACCCATCCATGGCTCAGTGGAACTATTCAATGGACTCCTTCACCGACGGTCACCAAGCTGATAGTACCGTAGGGTCTAATAGTGTTTTTGAGTTCTATGGCATGGCCATGATGGAAAAAGACGGCGAAGTCTACATCGGCATGAACTCCAACCTCGGTCTCGATGGTGCTAGCTCCGGTCTTGCTGATGATGGTATTATCAGCTATGGCGATTTATTCTTCAACTTCACGGGTGATGGCTTAGATGATGCTGCTGGCAATCTCTTCGCCATTAACTTTGCCAACAACACTAATAGCGGCGCCGACCGAGCGGGAGTGTATCAAAACGTCACCGGAACCAACGTTGCTAAGCAAAACTCCGGATTCCGGCATTTAAACCATCATGCGAATAAAGTGAATGGTCTGAGCGCGAATCAAAATGGCGGAGACGGTGCTAACATGGGCGACCTCGCCAGCAACGATGCCTACTGGCAATCGGGTATTGCTGGCAAACACGACGTTGTCACCTCGATCGCCTCAGGACAACGGGTTGGTGGCATCAACATGCTCGAAGCAAGCACCCTGACATCCCTAGGATTAGATTTTGCCAGCTATGGCGGTGTCGGTACTCAAACCTTTGGCTTTAGCTTTGATCGAAGTTTATTACCCAGTGGCGACTTCATCGCTCACATTTTCGCTGAATGTATCAACGATGGCATGGCCATGACGGGCAATTTAGCATCTGCCGATGTTGACCCCGAATCCGTCCCTGAACCGGCATCTATTTTAGGTCTGTTAGCCGTCGGTGGCGTTATGCTCAACCGCAAACGGGAACGCCACGCCTAGACCAGACGCGTTTAACCCATCACCGCCGTAAGGCAAACCAAAAAGGGACTTCAAACAGACGTAGCGACGCTGCGTCTGTTTTCTTGTTGCCCCGTTCNCTATTCACTATTCACTATTCACTATTCACTATTCTCGCCCCCTCCCNAATATGGTATCTTTGGATATTTGCAGACTATACGAAAGTAGAGCGCGGTACGCCCCCTATGAGCCACGAAATTTTCATGCCCGCCCTCAGTTCCACCATGACCGAAGGCAAAATCGTCTCCTGGACGAAAGCCACCGGCGACAAAGTGGACAAAGGCGAAACGGTTGTTGTCGTTGAATCCGACAAAGCCGATATGGATGTTGAATCCTTTTACGACGGTTACTTAGCCGCCATCTTAGTCGGCGATGGCGACGTTGCCCCAGTCGGTAGCACCATCGCCCTACTCGCCGAGACCGAAGCAGATATCCCCAAGGTTCAGAAACAAGCACAACAGCAAAGTTCTTCCGCCACCCCAGCCCCAGCGGCCACCCCAGCTACGCCTGAACCTGAACCTGTTGCTGTCGCTACGACTCAGAACGGTTCTAGTAATCGCCCTAGTGGTCGCACCGTGGCCTCTCCCCGCGCCCGGAAACTGGCTAAAGAACTCAAAGTTGAACTGAGCAACCTACAAGGAAGTGGTCCCTACGGTCGGATTGTCGCCGAAGATGTACAACAGGCCGCTGGACAGCCCGTATCCGCTCCAACCATCCCCTCAGTGATGCCCGCCGCTCC
>P_2C_Liq_2_UnCtyDRAFT_1000393_pt1 | contig 12011 bp, 10 predicted proteins | sample Pon2CUnioCityCA_FD_10236 | JGI IMG/M metagenome (IMG submission 10236) | reverse complement strand
GGGAATAGGAGAATTAGGTAGGGGCGTACCCTTGCGGTTAGCGGGCGATCGCCGAGCTGTGGTCACTTTAGGCAAGTTTATTAAATGTATTATTGGCATTGCTTTTATGAAGGTTGACGTTAAAATACGCTTGTTTTTGTCCCATTTACTGGTCATGCTGGTTGGATTAGGCAGTTTTATCCTAATTAGTAAAATCTATTCTCCTCGACAATTTATCGTTCAACTCGAACAAATGGAAAGTACGGAGTTTTTTAGCGTTCGCTCCGTCAAAACTTACATTGTCAAAGGGTTTGAAATCACCTGGAACCGTAGCACTTTTTGGTCAGTGATTAGTGGTGCATCTGCGGCGGGTCTGTTAAGTTATTGGCTATCGCGGCGGATTACCCTACCGCTACGACGGATGCGGCAGATTACACAACGCTTTGCTGCTGGGGATTTTGATGAGCGAATGCCGATGAGTGAAATTCCCGAATTTTATCAACTGAGTCTTAGTTTTAATCGCATGGCGGATAGTATTCGCGAGATTGAAAATCGGCGGCGTGAACTGATTAGCGACATGACTCATGAGTTACGAACACCTCTGACTGTGATGCGAGGCTACTTAGAAGAACTTGCCGATGGACAGCTCGATCCGACTCCCGAAACTTATGATAAGTTGGCACGAGAAACCCGTCGTCTGGAACGATTAGTGAACGATTTACAGGAACTTTCGAAAGCCGAAGCGGGCTATCTAACGATTAACCCTAGACCACTGTGTTTGTGTCGTTTGTTGGAAAATTTGATTGATCGTCTCTCAGAGCAACTCATTGATGAACTGACCTTATCCTTAAACTGTCCTGATGATTTGCCGAATGTGTTTGCCGATTACGATCGCATTGAACAGGTGTTCATGAATCTGTTGGGAAATGCCGTCCGCTATTCAGACTATGGTACAATTTCCGTGAAATCTTGGTGCGAAGAACCCTATATCTGGACGGCGGTCAGTGATACGGGGATTGGCATTGCAACGGAGGATTTGCCCTATGTGTTTGATCGCTTCTGGCGGGCCGAGCGATCGCGATCGCGACATTCGGGAGGAACGGGGATTGGCTTAGCCATTACACGACGCTTGGTGGAACTCCACGGAGGAACCATTCGCGTCGAAAGCCAACTCGGCCAAGGGAGTACCTTCTACTTCTCTTTGCCTATGCTTCCGTGACTGTTGGCATTGATAGCGCTATAGTGGTGTTAGTTAACAAGACTAACATTAGGACTATTTATTTATGCCTTACGTTGATGAAGAGGGTGGCCGGCTCAATAACTATGCCATCGAACCGAAAATGTACGAAGCCGAACCCCCCACCCGTGAAGAAAAGCGCAATTATGCGGTGCTTGGTGCGTTAGCGGCCTTGTTCGTTGCCGGCATTATTGCAGTTGCCTATGCTGTCTCAACGGTCAGCTAAAGAGATTGAACTCGACTGGGTGATGGCTCGCCAGGCCCATAAGGTTGAGGCAACGGCTGCCCCGTGAGCGATACAGCCTCGGGGCAACATGGGTTCATCCCCATCGAAAATTTCACTGATTTGTCCTAACCCCGCCGTCTGGAGATGGTCCGCTAAGGGGGTAAGGAAACTGAGAGCTTCGCAACGGTTCTGATAGAGTCGGTAATGGGCCAAACTGTAGATTCCCAACCACCAGGCCCAGGCCGTTCCCTGATGGTAGATGCGATCGCGCTGAGTTAAATCGCCCTCATAGACTCCGACATATTGCAAATCATCGGAACTGAGCGATCGCAGACCATAGGAGGTCAACAGAGAGCGACGACAGACCTCCAAAATAGCGCCTTGACGCTCCAGAGAGAACAACGGTCCAGGAAGATACACCGCCAAGAGTTGGTTGGGCCGTAATTGGCTCTCATCCCCTTCAGGCCCATCGAGGACATCGTGACAATAGCCTAAATTGGAATTCCAAAACCGTTGAAATCCGGCTTGAATTTGCCGTCCTAGGGCGTGATAAGCCTTAGAGCGGTGTCCAAGGGCTTCAGCAAAGTGAGTCATGGCGACAACGGCGTTATACCAGAGTGCATTGACCTCAATGGCTTTACCCTGGCGAGGGGTAATCACCTCGTCACCGACTTTGGCATCCATCCAGGTTAGTTGGGCCGCTGATTCTAATAACCCATCTTGGCGATCGAGTTCAATTCCAGGAGTGAGGCCACAACAGTAAGCTTCCATCACTTCGACGAGGCTGGGATAGATTTGTTCGAGAAAGGAGAGATCGCCGCTACTCTTAAAATACAGACGTACAGCCTCGATATACCAAAGACTAGCATCGACGGTGTTATAAGCCGGTGGCCCGCCGTCATCGGGGAAGACATTAGGAAGAACACCGTTTTTAAAATAGCGAGCGGAGGTGGTTAAAATCGAGCGCATCAATTCAGGACGACCGCTGGCTAAGGTCAATCCAGGTAGACTCATCATGGTGTAGCGACCCCAATCCCCAAACCAGGGATAGCCAGTTAACACGGTTGTTTCCCAACCGTTGGGGTTGATATACAACGGTTGACGAGTCACCAAAAAGCTATCAGCAGCTAAGACTAACTGTTGAATCCAGGGGGGAGTGGTGTCTTCTGACGCTGGGAAGTCTGGCGCCGGGGGAGAAGGGTGGTGTTTTCTCCAGGTACAGAGTAACTGTTGCTCTCGGGCCTGATAGCGCTCCCAGGCGGCGGCGGCGTCTAACTCAGAGATGGGGTCGGTACTGACGGCGACGGTGAGGGAGTCTCCGGGGTCTAAGTTGGCTTTAAGGCTGACACCGTGGAGATGATCTTCACAGTCGCCGGTGTGACGATCGCGTTCTAGGGCTAAGTCAAAGCCAGCATACCAGTTGTAGCTTTCACTCACTCGGCCGCGATCGCTTAAAACATAACAGGGACTTCCCCCCTCGCAGGAGAGTTTCACCCCCTGAGGACACGGAGAAATCTCCCAATTTTCCCCAGTGATCCCGCCATGATGACTGCGATCATTGACTAAGGCTTTAATCGAGAGACTCAGCGATCGGCTACCTTGACGCAGATGATAGCGAATGTAGGTTATATTACGCCCCCATTCCATCCAAATCGACTTTTCCAGCCGCGCCTCAGCACAGGCGTAGCACCAAATCGGCGTACGGCCGTCGAGACGAAACTGTTCGAGATAATAATAGCCTCGCGGCGCCACCGTCCCATCCGCCCAACGATTGGTATACAGAGGATAGGACTTTCCCCCCAACTGCACCGTTTCATCGAGTTTCACCACCCGCAAGCGACGGCGACAGGGGGGTTCAGTCGCTGCGATCAAAAGACCGTGATACTGACGTGTCAGTAACCCCGCTATGGTCCCGCAGCCATAGCCACCAATACCATTGGTCACTAGCCATTCCCGCCGTTGCGCTTGCTCTAGATCACCACAAATCTCCCGTCCGAACTGAATTGTCATCTCAAGCCGTCGCGATGTGCATCTCCATACTCCATCGGCCTCCTCCCTCTCCAGTATTCCCCATGGGATGTTATCTGTCCGTTTTATCACATGGCCATCTGCATCAAAATTTCATGAGAGCCTTGTGCAATCCCATTGTCGCTCGGACGACGTTGGACATAAGAGCCATCCGTTTGCAACTCCCAAGCCTGGCGATTATCCGAGAGCATAATCCCCAAGATTTCTTGTAAATCCTTAGCGATGGTGGGATCTTGAACCGGAACCACCGCCTCAACCCGGCGGTTGAGATTACGAGGCATCCAGTCCGCACTGCCAATAAATACCTGTTCTTGTCCTTCATTATAGAAGTAAAAGATGCGCGAATGTTCTAAAAAGCGCCCAATGATACTAATGACCCGGATATTCTCGCTTAACCCTTTGATTCCTGGACGTAGGCAACAAATGCCTCGGACAATTAGGTCAATCTCAACTCCCGCCTGGGAGGCTTCATAGAGTGAGGCGATGAGTTTGGGATCGACGAGGGCGTTCATTTTGGCTACAATCCGTCCACTACCGCCGTTTTTGGCATGATCGATCTCTTGACGAATGAGTTGTTCCATCCGTTCGCGCATATTCACGGGGGCCACGAGCAGTTTACGATAGGAACGTTGCCGGGAGTAACCGGTGAGATGATTAAATAAATCGGTCAAGTCGGCACCAATTTCATCGTTACAGGTGATAATCCCTAAATCTGTGTAGAGTTTTGCGGTTTTGGGATTATAGTTTCCAGTTCCAATATGGACGTAACGACGAATATGTTGTTTTTCTTGACGCACAACCATGGAAATTTTGGTGTGGGTTTTTAACCCCACTAATCCATAGACAACGTGAACACCGGCTTGCTCTAGTTTTCTCGCCCAAAGGATGTTATTTTCTTCGTCAAATCGGGCTTTAAGTTCAACTAAAACGGCAACTTGTTTGCCATTTTCAGCCGCATCAATCAGGGAATGAATGATCGGTGAATCCCCTGAGGTGCGATAGAGGGTCATTTTGATGGCCAACACATCGGGGTCATGGGCGGCGGTGGTGATAAAGTGTTGTACTGTAGCGGTAAAGGAGTGATAAGGGTGATGAAACAGGACATCGCCCCGTTCGCGGATTTCAGTAAATAGGTCATGATCTCCGTCACCACTGGTTTGATTGAGGTTAAAGTCAACGTCGCTAAACTGGCGGAAGCGAGCGGGAATGACGGGTGTCCAGGGGGTATCTTTGAGGTCTGGGAGAGGAAGTCCCATAAAGGACATGAGATCGCCTAGTCCGAGGAGTCCTTCGACCTCATAGACATCTTCTGGGGCGAGGGAGAGTTCTCGTGTTAACATATCCCGCACTTCTGGAGAAAGGGTTGAGGGAACTTCCATGCGCACGACGGACCCGCCCCAGCGTCGTTTTCGGAGTTCTTGTTCGATCGCCAGCAGTAGGTCATCGGCTTCGTCTTCTTCGACGGCGATATCGGCGTTGCGGGTGATGCGGAAGGGGTGATATTCCTGGATATTCATCCCCGGAAAGAGGGCTTCGAGGTTATGGGCGATGACTTGTTCGAGAGGGACACCGACCCAGTTAAGGCCCTGGTGGTTGCTGTCAGGATTGTCCGGTCCGGGGAGTTCGATGAAGCGGGGGAGAACTTTGGGAACTTTGACGCGGGCGAAGTGTTCTTGGTCAATTTCGGGATCTTTGACCACGACGGCTAGGTTGAGGCTGAGGTTGGAGATGAAGGGGAAGGGATGGCCGGGGTCTACGGCGAGGGGGGTGAGGACGGGGAAAATTTTCTCCTCGAAGTAGGTTTGCAGGTAGGTGCGTTGTTCTTGGTTGAGGTCGATGTAGTCGAGGAGGTAAATGCCATGATCGGCCAGTTGAGGCCGGAGAATGGTTTGGAAATGCTGGTGTTGTTCGGCAAAGATGGGATGGAGGCGATCGCTAATATCGTTGAGTTGTTGTTGGGGACTGCGACCGTCGGGGGTGAGTTTACGAACTTCGGCTTTGACTTGTTGTTTGAGTCCGGCCACGCGAACCATAAAGAATTCGTCGAGGTTGGTACTGACAATCGCCATGAATTTAAGGCGTTCGAGGAGGGGGATGCGATCGTCGAGGGCTTCGTAGAGAACCCGATAGTTAAATTCGAGCCAGCTTAACTCGCGGTTAAAGTAGTTTTTGGGGTCGTCGAGGCGATCGCTGTCAGCCGTGGTTGGTTTGAGGGCTTTGCTGGAGGACTCGGATGTGGGTTTCTTGGTCTTAGCCATGTCGAGGGTTTGAGGGAGAGACTACGAGGACTGGGTTAGCTGAGGACGGGGGGCTGGGATTAACGGCCTGGGATTAACGGCCTGGGATTAACGGCCTTGTCGAAAGACCTCATCTTCTCGACCTACCCACCAATCGCCGAGTTGGGCTAACTCAGCTTGGATCTGTGACAGTTCGGCAACATAATCGGACTGAGACAAGCTAGAACGGCGTTCTTGCAGCTTTTTGAGCCGCAATTGGGCCAACAGCCAGGGCTTATGTATCCCGTCGATCGCCTCAATATAGTGTGCCAGGTCGTGACTATCCATCAATGCTATCTCGGTGAGTTTAACTTCAGCTTAACGGGAGAGGGGCAAAAAAACAGCCACGCGAGGCGTGGCTGAGGTGCTTAGGGATTGAAATGAGTTGTCTTGGACTTGTCTGTCCTCAAGTTAGCTCATTGAACCTAGCTCATGGGACCTAGCTCATTTGGCTGGCAACAAAGTCCCAGTTCACCAAGCTGCTGAGGAAGGTGTCGAGGTAGTCGGGACGTTTGTTTTGGTAGTCGAGATAGTAGGCGTGTTCCCACACGTCGATGGTCAACAAGGGTTTGAGACCTTCGGTGATGGGGTTCTCGGCGTTGAGGGTTTTCACGACTTTGAGGCTGTCGCCGTCTTGGACTAACCAAGCCCAACCACTGCCGAACTGACCGCCACCGGCGGCTTTGAGTTCAGCAACGAGTTTGTCAAAGCTGCCAAACCCAGCGTTGATTTTCTCGGCTAAGGCGCCGCTGGGTTGACCACCGCCGCCGGGTTTCATGCATTGCCAGTAGAAGCTGTGGTTCCACACTTGGGCGGCGTTGTTGAACACACCGGATTTTTCGGGATTACCGGCGGTGGCTTTAATGATATCTTCTAAGGATTTGCCCTCAAGGTCGCTGCCTTCGATGGCGGCGTTGAGTTTTTTGACGTATCCAGCATGGTGTTTGCCATGGTGGAATTCTAAGGTTTGCGCTGAGATATGGGGCGCGAGTGCGTCTTTGGCGTAGGGTAGTTCAGGAAGCGTGAATGCCATTGATGTTTCTCCTCTAATGTCTTCTGTTACGGTCTTTTGTTACAGTCTGCCGTTAGACTCGGCGGCAGCTAAGACCTTTTGTTATTTTCAGCCGAGAGAGACCTCGGCGTTCCGCTAGCAGCCGGCTTGAGCCTCGCTGGTTGCGGCAATGAAACTTAACAGTTTTGATCCTATCCCAAAACCTAACACAAATCCAGACTGATTATGAGAAAGCAAAATCAGAATGGCTGTAAGAACCACGTGCAAGGGGTTATAGCGATTTCGTAAACTGAGGCGAAACTGAGGCGATCGCGTTGGGGGAGATCCATGTTAGGTTTCGGGGTAAGCGGGACATTCTTTCGATGTCTGTAGCCCGTAATACAGAAGACGCTAGGGGTTTGTCGGTTATGACACTCAAGGATATGCTGTTCGCTGTTTCGCTGTTTCCCTATTTGGGCTTTCTTTATTTCCTGACGCGATCGCCTGAAACGCCGCGTTTAGCCCTAATTGGCTTTTACCTGTTACTGTTATTCGTGATTGTGACGATTCCCGCTGGCATCTACGCCCAGGTTGAGTATGGTGAAAGCCTGGCCAACATTGACTGGCTGCATGGCAGTGCTGAATTTTTCCTAACTCTCTCGAATTTGGTGGTGGTTCTGGGGTTCCGGGAAGCCCTCAAGAATTGGGAACCGTCCCAAGATGAACCGGATTAACCCGCACTACTATACTGTCGTCTTCCTAGATTTCCTAGATTTCCTAGATTTCCTAGATTTCCTAGATTTCCTAGATTTCCTAGATTTCCTAGATTTCCTAGATTTACTATGCAGCCTAGTGTCATTGGCATCGATCTTGGTGGAACTGCCATCAAACTGGGACAGTTTAGCCGCGAAGGGACTTGTTTACAGCAGTTGCAGGTGGCCACGCCGCAACCGGCGACTCCTGCGGCGGTGTTAGAGGTGATTGCGGCGGCGGTGAGGGATCTAGACCCTCAAGGTCAAAGTCTCGCTTTGGGGCTGGGAACTCCGGGGCCGACGGATGCTGGGGGACGTATCGCTCGCGTGGCCATCAATTTACAGGGTTGGCAGGATGTCCCGGTGGCTGATGTCCTCGAACAAAAGACGGGACGGCCCACAATTTTGGCCAATGATGCTAATTGTGCTGGGTTGGGGGAGGCGTGGTTGGGGGCGGGGCGAGGGGTTGAGAATTTGATTCTCGTCACCTTGGGTACGGGAGTTGGCGGCGCGATTATTCTCGATGGACGGCTGTTTGTGGGGCGAACTGGGGCTGCTGGGGAGTTGGGGTTAATTACCCTCAATCCTCAAGGCCCCCCTTGTAATAGCGGCAATTCGGGGTCTTTGGAGCAATATGCTTCGGTTCAAGGAATTCGTCGTGAGACGGGGTTAGAACCGCATCAGTTAGCCGCTCAGGCTGAGTCTGGGGATGAGGGGGCGATCGCCTATTGGCAGCAATACGGGCAACGACTCGGGGCCGGTTTAGCCAGTTTGGTCTATGTTCTCACCCCCGAGATGATTGTCCTCGGGGGGGGGATTGCGGCCGCTGCACCGCTATTTTTAGGTGCCACTGAAGCGGAATTGAGGCGACGGGTTCTCCCGAGTTCACGGGAGGGACTGAGCCTACGCTTGGCTGAGTTGGGTAATCGCGCCGGGATGGTGGGGGCGGCCCAACTGGCCTGGCAATTTCTGGCGGCTAAACGGGGCTAGAAGGCGCCGCCGCTGGGCATGACGGTGATTTCGTCGATCGCCGCGCCATCGGGCAGTTGCACGACGTTGAGGATGGTTTGGGCGACGGCCTCTGGGGTGAGCATTTGGGTGCGATCGAACCCAGCTTTATCCATGGTGTCGGTTTCCCAAATGGCGGTATTGACGGCTCCTGGACAGATGGTGGTGACCTCAATTCCATGCTCTTTTTCTTCGGCGGCTAGGGTTTGGGACCATCCCCGCAGGGCAAATTTACTGGCAGAATAGGCGCCCCAGTTGGGGAAGGCCTGTTTGCCGGCAACAGACGAGATGTTGATGATGATTCCGCCTCCCTTGGCCCGCATATGGGGCAGAATGCCGCAGGTGGACTCAAAGACGCTGGTCATGTTGAGGCGGAAGACGCGCTCCCAATCGGTGAGGGAGGTGTCGGTGAGGGAGTTGATATAGCCGATTCCGGCATTGTTGATGAGGATATCGACTCGGCCGAGTTTCTCGGCGAAGCTGGCAAAGCGATCGCGCAATTGGTCTAATTCGGCCATGTCGCAGGGGAAGATGTCGGCGGTGACTCCCAACTCGCGAGCGGCGATCGCCACTTGTTCGAGTTTATCCTGGGAGCGACTGAGTAGGGCCAGGTTAATTCCGGCTTGGGCGAAGGCCAGGGCTGTGGCTTTGCCGATACCGCTACTGGCTCCGGTAATGAGCGCAAGTTTTCCTTGAGTAGATGTCATGAAATCAGTGATTTTGAGGATTTACAATGTCTATGGTAGGGGGGAATAGGGAATAGTGAATAGGGAATAGTGAATAGTGAATGGGGAACACTTCGACAGGCTCAGTTTGGGTCTAGGGAACTTCAATTTCATCAAAAACCTCGATAAAATTAGGAAGTTGTAGAGTGGTGTCCTCTTCGGTTTGGCTAAAAAAGCAGGTTTTCCCCGATAAGACATTGAAACTAGAAAAGGCGAGAACGGCTACTTCTTGACGAGCGGGATTGGTCCATTGCCAGAGGAGTCCTTCGGATAGGGTGCTATCCGTTGCAACGGGTTCTCCGGGAGAGCCTAAGGCTTGTCGGGTTTCTTCGAGGGTCATGCCAATTTCGGCTTGAGTACACAGTTGATGAGTTGGGCTGTTTTCGGTCAGTTGAGGACTGACTCCAAAGCAAGAGAGTTCAGCGACGGTTTGATGGCGTAGAACGGCTAGCAATACGGCTCCTGAATCTTGATCAATCCACTGCAACAGGCTATTTCCAGGAGATGATGTTTGTCGCTCCGGTTCGATATCTAAATCCTGTAAGATGGCATCGAGTTCGGGCTGAGTCATGCCCACTTGTAATCGTTCACAGTCTTGGGGGGTTAACTGGGGTGAGGCTTGTGCGGACAGGGGTTGAGAGATGAGTCCTAGGAGAAGAGTTAGGAGGGTGATGAGGACTTTGTCGAATTGGGAAGATTTCAGGATAGTTTGCCTGTAGAAAAGTTGAGCTAGAGGTGAGAGGCGGGGGGGTAGGTTTTGATGGTTTGTTGGGTTGATGCTTCGCTGTGTCTGATTCATGTTGGCTTAACGATTAACGAGTTGGAAGATGCGCTCAAAATCATTCATTTCACCGACAATTCGTCGTACGGGTTGCGGCCAGATGCGGATGAGGGTTGGCGTGGCTGAGACGCGATCGCGTTCTGTTTGTTGCGGGTGTTTGAGGACATCAATGACTTTGAGGGTGTAGGGATGGCCCAGGGCGCGATCGAGCATTGAATGCAATCCAAGTAAGGTTTCTTCTGTATTGGAACTGTCGCCACGAATGAAGAGGCGGAACACATAGCCACTGGTTTCGGAATCTGAGGAGTTCGGAAACACTAAGTCCGGGACATATTGGCTATGATGTTGGCTGCTATTGTGGTCGACTCGCAGTACCAGATCATGATTTTGCCACAATTGGGGAAACTCATGACGATAACTGTCTAGGGCTAAGGGATTACAAAGTTCTGGGGAACTGGGTTTTAACTCCCAGGTTGTGTTTTTAAGTGCAAAGAGGAGGTTGAGTAGGCTGCGATACCGCCAAACCCCCAGCATGGCTTCAGCAATGGTTTCTATCTGTTGTGTATGAGGGTTGAGATAGCGATCGATGGTGGCACTATAGCAAGGAACGAGAAAGTGTGGCGGATCGGGAAGTCCTAGGGCCTCCTGAACCGCCACACAGAGTTGTAGATGCCAGCGATCGCGATCGTGGGGTTCAATGGCATAGATGAGATCCCCACCCGGCGTAACGATAACTAATCCCTTAAAGGGTTCAGATGTAGCCAACTCGACATCATTTGTCATTTCTGGATCGATCTAGAACAGATTTATTTCGGCAGACAGGTTCGCCTCTTATTTCGCATCCCATTTCCCATCGGATGTTAATTCGGATTTGATACCTGTTTGTTGCCGAACAATCTTGAGATAGAATCCCGTTAGACACGACCCCGTAGGAATTGTGCCATTTCATTGGGAGTTGGTGATTTGTCAAGGGCAATTTCTTCGGTAATTCGACCTTCTTGATACAGTTCAAACAGGGCTTTATTCATCGTCGTCATACCGTCAAACTCTGAGCGAAGCATGACATCGGTAATGGCATCGAGCTTACCTTGAATCACGTATTCTTTCACGGCATCAGTTGCAATGAGGATATCGTGGAATGCCGCTCGCTTGCCGTCGGTGGTTTTACATAAACCCTGAGCAACAATAGAAATCAGAGATTCTGCTAGGGCCACCCGGAAGGCGGGTTGTTCTGCGGGAGGAAACATCCCCATAACCCGCTCGATGGTTTTAACGGCACTGTTGGTGTGCAGGGTTCCCATGACTAAGTGACCTGTGGATGCTGCTTTAAGGGCAATGTTCATGGTCTCCTTATCCCGAATTTCTCCAACAAGAATCAGGTCTGGATCTTCGCGTAATGCAGCTTTTAAGGCATTAAAGAACTTATGAGTATGGGTTCCAACTTCCCGGTGTTTAATGAGGGATTTTTTGCTTTTATGGACAAACTCAACCGGGTCTTCAATGGTGATAATGTGATAGGCTTTGTTGCGATTGATATAATCAATCATCGCTGCCATTGTGGTGGATTTCCCGGAACCGGTTGGCCCCGTCACAAGAACCAGTCCCTTGTGATAGTCTAAGCTGATACTTTTGAAGACTTCGGGCAACCGCAGTTGTTCTAGGGTGAGGATTTCCGCGCCAATCAGACGTAGAACAATCGCTGGCCCAGCCAGGGTATCAAAGGCGTTAATACGAACCCGAACAAAGCCTAAATCGGCGGCGCCATCAAAGTCGAGATTTTCTTGAAACTGACGAATTTCCTCGTCACTCATCAGTTCCCGCATCCAACTCATGAAGGTATCGAGATCGGTTTCGGGCCATTCCGTGGGGGCGATATCGCCTCGGGCGCGATAGCGAGGAACTTCGCCAACGCCGACGTGAACGTCGGAGTAACCTTCTTCTTCAGCCCGTTGGATAATCTCCCGCATGGTGGGATGTCCGGGACTCGGGCCGGGTCCACGGCGGGGGG
>P_2C_Liq_2_UnCtyDRAFT_1000389_pt1 | contig 12043 bp, 8 predicted proteins | sample Pon2CUnioCityCA_FD_10236 | JGI IMG/M metagenome (IMG submission 10236) | reverse complement strand
CCGCCTCTCCCTGGCCGCTTCCGTCTCGCGGGCGTGGTTTCGCGCGGTGGCCGCCCAGCGACGGCTGGAGGTGGCGGAGCGCCGGGTCGAGCTGGCCCAGCGAAACCTCCGCGTGACCCGCAGCCGGGTCGACCGGGGGATCCTCGGGGCGCTCGACCTGAGTCTTGCCCGGAGCGACCTGGCCTCCGCGGAGACGACGCTGCGCCAACGCCAGCAGGCCCGCGGGGATGCCCTCCGGCTGGTGCAGACCCTGACGGGTGCCTATCCCTCCGGAGACCTGGATCCTTCGGCCTCCCTGCCCGCCATCGAGAGTCCTCCCCCGCCCTTCGTGCCCTCCTCCGTGCTCGCCCGCCGCCCGGACCTGCGGGCCGGGGTGGCCCGGATCCGCGAGACCGACCAGCGGGTGAGCGCGGCGGCGAAGGCCCTCATTCCCAGCCTTTCCCTGAGCGGTGCCGCCGGTACCGCGAGCGACGAGTTGTCCAACCTCCTCGATTCCAACTACTCCATCTGGAATCTCGCCGGGAATGTGCTCCAGCCCCTCTTCCAGGGCGGGCGCCTGCGGGCCCGGGTGGAGGCCGAGAGGGCCGACCTCGCCCTGGCGATCGCGAACTACGAGGGCGAGCTCCTCACCGCGTTTCGCGAGGTGGAGGACGCCCTCGCCGGGGACCAGTTCCTGCGGGAGGCTCTCACCCGGGTCAGTGAAGCCTCCGCCGCGGCGGAGGAGGCCTCCCGGCTGGGCTTCCGCCAGTTCCAACAGGGTCTCCTCGACCTGATCCAGGTCCTCGACCTGCAGGACCGGGCCTTTGCTGCCGAGTTGCAGCGCGTGGACCTTCAGCTGGCCGTCCTGCTCAACCGCATTGATCTCTACGCGGCCCTCGGCGGAGGTTTTCCCCGGCAGGCGGCTCCCGCTTCCGAGCAACCATGAAGAAAGTTGTCCTCCCCCTTCTCGTCCTTGCCCTGGCCATCGGAGGGATGGTTTTCCTCTTTTCCCTGCGCCAGCCCCCGCCCTCCCAGCCTCTCGAGCGCGTGCCGGTACCGGTCCTCTTCATGGAGGCTGAGCCGGAGGCCCTCACCCTCGAGGTAGAGAGCCAGGGCTTCCTCCAGCCGGCCCGGACGGCCCGCCTTGCCGCGGAGGTGGGCGGGCAGGTCGTCGAGCGCTCTCCGCGGGCGGAGTCGGGCGACTTCGTGGAGGAGGGCGAGGTTCTCGTCCGGATCGACCCGCGCGACTACGAAGCGGCGGTCGCCGAGGCGGAGGCGGCCTTCCGCTCGGCCGAGGCGGAGTTGCTCCGGGCGGAGGCGGATGCGGCCCAGGCGGAGGCGGATCTTCGGGAAACGGGAGTGGACGATCCCTCGCCCCTCGCCCGTCGGATTCCCCAGCTGGAGGCTGCCCGCGTGGGGGTGGACTCGGCGAAGGCGGCCCTGCAACTCGCCCGCACCAACCTCGCCCGCACCCGCATCCGGGCCCCCTTTGCGGCCCAGGTGGCGAGCGTTTCCGTGGAGGTGGGCGACGTGGTCGCGGGCCGGGGCGGGGAGGTCGCCCGCGTCCAGTCCACCGGGCGCGCGGAGATTCCCCTGCCGCTGTCGCGCCGCCAACTCGCGCTCCTCCAGTTGCCGGCGACCCCCGCGGCGATCGCCCGGCCGCCCGCGGAGAAGCCGCGGGTCCGCCTCACTCTCGGCACGGGCCCGGACGCCGCCCGGGCGGAGGGTTGGATCGACCGCCTCGAGGGCACGGTGGACGAGACCACGCGGCTGCGGAATGCGGTGGCCCTCCTGCCCGACCCCCTCGCCCTCGGCCCGGTGGACCGTCCGGCCTTTCCCTTTGGCTCCTTCGTGGAGGCCCGGATTGAGGGCCGCTCCCTCGAGCGGGCCTTCCGCCTGCCGGCAGTGGCGCTGGTCGGGGAGGACCGGGTGCGGGTGATCGACGGGCAGAGCCGGCTGCGCGANCGCGAGGTGCGGGTGGTCCAGCGGCGCGGNGGGGAGATCGTGGTCACCGAGGGGCTCGCCGCCGGGGACCGCGTCTGCCTGACCCCGCTGGAAATCTTCGTTCCTGGGATGGAGGTGGCGCCGGAACGGGTGGAAGACCCCTTCGCGGCCGGCCCGACCGGCAGGACAGCGGGGGGAGCCGGGGAATGATTGCCTGGTTTGCCCGCAACGGGGTCGCGGCCAACCTGCTGGCCCTCCTCCTCGCGGTGGGCGGCATCCTCGTCGCCTTCGGGATCAAGCTCGAGCTCTTCCCGCAGTTCAACCTGGAGACGGTGGTGATCTCCGTCCCCTATCCGGGGGCCGCGCCCGAGGATGTGGAGGAGGGCATTCTCCTGCGGATCGAGGAGGAGGTGCAGGACCTGCAGGGAATCGACGAGATCTCCTCCACGGCCAGCGAGGGCTTCGGGGTGGTCACCCTCGACGTGGCCCGCAATTTCGACCCGCAGCAAGTCCTCGACAAGGTCAAGGTGCGCATCGACTCGATCGACAATTTCCCGGTGGAGGCGGAGGAGCCCATCGTGGAATTGCCGGAGATCGAGCGCGACACGATCACCGTGGCCATCTTCGGTGACCTCTCCGAGCGGACCCGCAAGGCACTCGCCGAGGAGGTGCGCGACGAGGTCACCCTCCTCCCGGAGATCTCCTCGGCGAAGGTGACCGGGATACGCTCCTTCGAGGTGACCATCGAGCTGGAGGAGAGCCAGCTCCGCAAGTACGGGCTCACCTTCCCGCAGGTCGCCGCGATCCTGCGCTCGTCCTCGGTGGACCTGCCGGGGGGCAATATCCGGGCCGACCAGGGCCAGGTGCTCCTGCGGGCCAACACCCTCGCCAAGGACCGGGAGGCCCTCGGCCGGATCGTGCTGCTCTCCCAGCCGAACGGGGCCATCGTCCGCCTCGAGGATGTCGCCACCATCCGGGATGGCTTCACCACCGATCCGCTGGTCACCCTCTTCAAGGGTCGGCCCGCCGCGATGGTCCGGGTCTACGAGGTGGGCGACCAGAATCCCCTGACCATCAGCAAGGAGATCCGGGAGTACGTCGAGGAGAAGCGCCGGACCCTGCCGGCGGGGGTCAACATCGAGGTGTGGCGGGATTTTTCCGTCTACCTGCGCGACCGCCTGAATCTTCTCATCAACAACGGGCTGATCGGGTTCGGCCTCGTCCTGCTGGTACTCGCCCTCTTCCTGCGCCCGCTCCTCGCCCTCTTCGTGAGCATCGGCATCCCCATCTCCTTCCTGGCCACGCTTTTCGTGATGCCGGCGCTCGGGGTGACCATCAACCTCGTCACCCTTTTCGGGTTCATCCTCGTGCTGGGGATCGTGGTCGACGACGCCATCGTGGTGGGGGAGAGTGTGTTCACGGAGTTCCAGGAACGGGGCCCGGGGGTGGACAGCTCGATCCGGGGAACCCAGCGGGTCTCCGTGCCGGTCACCTTTGCCATCCTCACCACGGTGGCCGCCTTCGCCCCGATCCTCTTCGTGCCGGGCACCTTCGGGAAACTCTTCATCGGGATCCCCATGATCGTGATCCCGACCCTCCTCTTCTCGCTGGTGCAGGCGAAGCTGATCCTGCCCTACCACCTCAGCCTCGTCCGGGTCGGCCAGCGGGATCGCGACCGGATCCGCGGCCTGCGGCGGCTCCAGCTCGGCATTGCCGACGCCCTCGAGCGCTTCGTGGACCGCTTCTACCGGCCGGCGGTGGCCGGGGCGATCCGCAACCGCTACCTCACCCTCGCCCTCTTCGTGGCCACTCTCTTCCTCACCGCCGGGCTGGTGGGGAGTGGTTGGGTGCGCTCCATTTTCCTCGCGCCGGTCCCCTCCGACTATGTGGTCACCGTCCTGAACATGCCGGTCGGCTCTCCCTACCACCAGACGGTCTCCAATATGGAAAAGCTGAAGGCGGCCCTCGACCGCGTGCGTGCGGACCTCGCCGAGCAAGGGGTACCCGACCCCGTCCGGCATCTCAGCTACACCCTGGGCGGATCCCAGTTCCAGGGGGGCGGTCCGGGGGGCTCGGCCGGATCCGAGAGCAACCTCAGCCAGGGGGAAATCGCGCTCGAGCTGGTCAATCCGGAGATCCGGGAGATTTCCGCCCCGGACCTCGCCGACCTCTGGCGGGAGGAGGTGGGGGAGCTGCCGGGCGTGCAGGACCTGACCTTCTCCGCGGAGGCGGCCAACCCGGCCGGCACGGCCATCAACATCCGCCTCGTTGGCCAGGACTTCGACCGCCTCGAGGAGGCCGGCGACCTCCTCAAGGAGAAGCTGCGCACCTACGAGGGTATCTTTGACGTGCGCGACTCCTTTTCCGGGGGCAAGGACGAGATCAACCTGCGCCTCCGGCCGGAAGCCCGGGCCGCGGGGCTCACCCAGACGGAGCTGGCCCGCCAGGTCCGCGGCGCCTTCTTCGGCAGCGAAGTCCAGCGGGTCCAGCGGGGACGGGACGAGATCCGGGTGATGGTCCGCTACCCGGCGGGGGACCGCAGTCGGGTGGAAACGCTCGAGGACATGTACATCCGCACGGACGCGGGCGAGCCGGTTCCCCTCACCTCGGTGGCTGAACTGGAACGGGGCGAGGGATTCTCCTCGATCCGGCGCGTGGACCGGCGACGGACCGTGAGCGTCTTCGCCGACGCCGACGACGCCACCGCCAACGTCAACGACGTGGTCGCCGACCTGCGAGTGAACTTCCTCCCGGAGTTGCGGAAGGAATTCCCGAAGCTGCAAATCTCCTTCGAGGGCGAGGCCCAGGAGCAACGGGAGATCCAGGGCGCGGTTTACCGGGGGGCCCTCCTCGCCGGGCTGGTCATCTATGCCCTGCTCGCCATCCCCTTTCGCTCCTACCTGCAACCCTTCATCGTCATGGCGACGATTCCCTTCGGCCTCGTCGGGGCGATTGGCGGGCACTGGATCACGGGGCAGGACTTCAGCATCCTTTCCTTTCTCGGCCTGGTCGCCCTCTCCGGGGTGGTCGTGAACGACTCGCTGGTGTTGGTCGACTACATCAACCAGGAGCTGCGCCGGGGACGGCCGCTCTTCGAGGCGATCCGCGACTCGGGGGCCCGGCGCTTCCGGCCCGTCCTCCTCACCTCGCTGACCACCTTTGTCGGCTTGGTTCCGATCCTTCTCGAGAAGAACCTCCAGGCCCAGTTCCTCATTCCCATGGCGACCTCCCTCGCCTTCGGCATCCTCTTCGCTACGTTCATGACCCTCTTCCTCGTGCCGGCCCTCTACCGCATCCTCGAGGACCTGCGCCGGATCATCGGCCTGCACCCGATCGGGGCGGCGGCCATGGAGGCGGAGGCGGCCGCGCAGGCAAAAGAGTCCGCCGGGCCGGCGGATGCGGGGGACGGGCGCGGGGCCTGAGCGGGGAGGGGTAGGGTCCGGGCCGGGTGGCCGGGCGCTTCCCGTGCCGTCCCCCTGCTCCGATCCGGCCTAGAGCAGGCCGAGCAGACGCTCCCTTCCCACGAGGAGGGCGAGCGAGGCGAGGGCCCCGAGCACGAGGGTGCCCGCGTAGAAGCGCAGGAGCGCCCGCTCACTGTACCGCCGGAAGAACCAGTGTCCGGCCTGGCCGCCGAAGAGGGTGACCGGGAAGAGGAGCAGGGCGGTGCCGAGGTTGCCGAGGTGGAGGAGGTGGAGGAGGGCGAGGGGCACGAGTTTCACGGCGTTCTGCGCGGCGAGGAAGAAGGCCTGCGCGGGGACGAAGCTCTCCTTGGTCCGGTGGAAGCGCAGGAAGAAGACGGTGAGGAGGGGACTGCCGGAGTTGGCGAGGACCTGGCTGATCGCGACGAGGTTGCCCGCCAGCCAGGTCTCCCGGGGCCGGGGGGGACGGTCGGGTCCACCCCGCGCGATGCGGTCGCGGGCGAGGACGAGACCGGTGTAGAGGAGGGTGAGAAAGGCGACGACCGTTTCCAGCCTGCGGTGCACGAGCGTTTCCTCCCCGGAGTACACGAGAAGGCCGAGGCCGACCCCCCCGAGAACCGTACCGGTGATCGCCGCGAGCAGGAGCGGCCGGAGGAGGCGGGGGTCGACCCCGTGGCGGTGCTGCCAGCAACTGCGGGCACCGGCGGCCAGCATGAGGACGGCGATGAGGGCGAGGCCGTGGCGGGGGCCCACCGCGAGCACCATGAGCGGCGACACCACGAAACCGCCCCCCCCGAAACTGCTCCGCGCGAAGCCGAGCAGGAAGGCGGTGAACACGGCGAGGGTCCCGGCCGCCCAGGGGAGGGGTTCCGCGAGAAAGGGCCCGAAGAGGGTGTCGAGCATGGCGAGGACGAGGGAGACGGTGGGGAAGGGGGATGGCCCGCGACTCGCCGTGGTCTCCGAACGGGAGGGGCAAGGCGACTCAGGCGCGGATTTCCCCGGAAGATGCCAGCCGAACCGGGCAAAAGAAAGCCGTGAAACCACTCGGAAGGTTCGACGGGGGGAGGGGGCAATTCTCCGGAGTGCACGGTATGAGATGGGTTAATAAAAACCGCAACCGGAATTTCCGGGTTGCCGCGCGGGAGCGGCGGGTAATCGACTATCGCGTCCACTTACAGGCTCCACCTTCGGCAGGGATTCTCCCGGCTCCGGAAGAGCTCCTCACCAACCCCCCGACCCCAACCCCGAGAACCATGGCAAACATGAAAGCTGCGGTCGTCCGTGAATTCGGCAAGCCGCTCGAGATCGAAGAAGTGCCCGTGCCCGAACCGGGCCCAGGCGAAATCCAGGTGAAGATGGAGGCGTGCGGCGTCTGCCATACCGACCTGCATGCCCGCGACGGCGATTGGCCCGTCAAACCGAGTCCCCCCTTCATTCCCGGCCACGAGGGCGTTGGCTTTGTGTCCGCCGTCGGCAAGGGCGTGACGGCCGTCCAGGAAGGTGACCGGGTCGGCATTCCCTGGCTCTACACGGCCTGCGGCGAGTGCGAATACTGCATGAGTGGCTGGGAAACCCTCTGCGAGAAGCAGCAGAATGCCGGTTATTCCGTGAACGGTGGTTTTGCCGAGTATGCGCTTGCCGACCCGAAGTACGTCGGCCATCTCCCGCCCTCGGTCGGCTTCGTGGAGATCGCTCCGGTCCTCTGCGCGGGGGTTACCGTCTACAAGGGGCTCAAGATGACCGAGACCAAGCCGGGCGACTGGGTGGTGATTTCCGGCATCGGCGGCCTCGGCCACCTCGCGGTGCAGTACGCCAAGGCCATGGGCCGCCACGTGATCGCCGTGGATGTGGACGACGCGAAGCTGGAGTTGGCGAAGAAGCTCGGTGCCGCCCACGGCGTGAACGCCATGAAGAACGACCCGGGTGAGTTCGTGAAGGACACGGTCGGCGGAGCCCATGGGGTGCTCGTCACCGCGGTCTCCCGCCCGGCCTTCTCCCAGGCGCTCACCATGGTCCGCCGCGGTGGCACCGTCGCCATGAATGGGCTGCCGCCCGGCGATTTCCCGCTCCCGATCTTCGACCTGATTCTCAACGGGATCACGGTGCGCGGATCCATCGTTGGCACTCGCATGGACCTGCAGGAATCCCTCGCCTTCGCCGGCGAGAACCTGGTGCACGCCACCGTCCACCCCACGGCGCTGGAAAAGGTCAACGATGTCTTCGACCGGATGGCCGAGGGCAAGATCGAGGGTCGTATGGTCCTCGATTTCCAGAACTGATTCCCCGGGACGGAGAGACGGTCGACTTGCGGTCGTCCGCCCGTTTTGAGCCAAGCCCCCGACCTCGCCCGGTCGGGGGCTTTTGCTTTCCGGGTCGCCGGGAATTGCTAGATCGGTCTTGCATTCCGGCCCATTCCCTTTTCCCCTCCTTGTCTCTTCCGTCGTTTCCGGGTTCCGACCCTCAAGTCTTCTTCCACCCCCCTCCTGATGTCCCTCCGACACCATGCTTGACTCCTACCTCCAGCTGGCCGTTGCGGAGACCTTTCTGCAGCCGACCGGCCCGATCGCGAGGGCGCAGCTCGATCACCTGAATTACGTGGTGATCCTCACCTGCATCGCCATCGTTCCCGCCCTCGTCGCGCTCCCGCTCATCCTCTTCCGCTACCGCCGGAAGAAGGCGGGGGATCGCTACCGGCCCAATTGGGACTCCAACCTTGGGCTGGAAGTCGCCATGTGGGGGCTTCCCATCGTCGTGATCTTCCTCATGGCGATCAGCCTGTGGAGCATCACCCAGCGACTCGATCCGTACGAGGAGCTGGGGAAGGATCCTCTCGAGATCAAGGTGATCGGTCTCGATTGGAAGTGGGTCTTCCTCTACCCGGAGGAAAAGGTGGCTTTTGTCGACGAGCTGATCGTTCCGGTGGGTCGGCCGGTCGAGTTGGAGATGACCAGCGACACGGTCATGCAGAGCCTGCGCATCTCCGCGCTGGTCGGGCAGATCTACGCGATGCCGGCGATGACCACGAAGCTCAACTTCATCGCCTCCGACGCGGGGGAGGCCCGCGGGATGAACACCCAATTTACGGGGAGGGGGATGTGGCGGCAGAAATTCCTGGTGCACTCGGTCCCCACGGACGAGTACCAGCAGCGGATCGAGGAGGCCCGCCAGTCGCCGATCACCCTGAACGAGCAGACCTACGCGATTCTCGCCCAGCAGGGCACCGCCGAGGAGGCGAAGACCCCCCTCGGGATTACCGTCCTCGAGGGCCCTCTCGAGACCCAGGGGACGGCTACCGTGGTCGCCGAGCGGGATGTCCCGGTCGGCCAGGGGATCGCCATGCGCCTGCCGGAGCCGAAGATTTTTCAGCGTGTGCTCGCCCGGTACAAGACGGGCGTGCCCATGACCCCAGAGACCCAGCCGGGAAGTCCTTCCTACGACCCGGCGAAGGCCTCCCTTCCGCCGCTGACAGCTGTCCGTATGGAGATGTGACCCGGCTGCCGGGACTCCGACGACCCTTCCTCACCCACTCCACCTTTCCACTCCCACCGATTCCCCGCCATGCTCGCCTCTCTCTTCGGCCGACTCAACTGGGACTCGATCATCCTCGTCAAGGAGTTCGAGGATCCCGACCTCCAGCTCCTCATCACCTCGGGTGCCGCCGCCGCCATTCCTCTCGGGGGGATCTTTCTCGTGCTCCTCCTCTGGTACCTGAAGTGGTGGAAACCTCTCCTCGGATGGCTGACGAGCGTCGACCACAAGAAGATCGGGGTGATGTACATCATCTTCTCCGTGGTCATGCTTTTCCGCGGGGTGGTGGAGGCTGTCCTCATGCGGACGAACCAGGCCGTCGCCCTGAACGGGGGCTTCCTCTCCTCGGATCACTTCAACCAGCTCTTCACTACGCACGGCACGAACATGATCTTCTTCGTGGCGATGCCGTTCCTCATCGGGCTGATCAATGTGGCCGTGCCTCTGCAGATCGGGGCGCGGGATGTGGCCTTCCCCAAGCTGAACTCGATCAGTCTGGGCCTGACGGGGGCCGGCGGCTTCCTGATCACGATTTCCCTCCTTATTGGCCAGTTCTCGACGGGCGGCTGGACCAACTACCCCTCCTACACCGGGAAGCTGGTGAATCCGGGTCCCGGGGTGGACTACTGGATCACCGCGATCGGCCTCTCCGGGATCGGGTCGACCCTCACCGGGGTGAATTTCGCCGTCACCATCTACAAGATGCGGACCAAGGGCATGAAATTCATGCGGATGCCGCTGTTCACGTGGACGGCCCTCGCCACCTCGATCCTCCTCATCTTCGCGATGCCCCCGCTCACCGCGGCGTGCGTGATGCTTGGGCTCGACCGCTACCTCGATTTCCACTTCTTCACCAACGACCAGGGCGGGAACCTGATGAACTTCATCAACCTGTTCTGGATGTTCGGCCATCCGGAGGTCTACATCCTCATCCTCCCGGCTTTCGGGGTGATGTCCGAGCTGTCCTCCACCTTCGCGGCCAAGCGGCTCTACGGCTACACCTCCATCGTGGCCGCCACGATGTGCATCGCCGTCCTCGCCTTCTTCGTCTGGCTCCACCACTTCTTCACCATGGGCCAGTCCACCACGGTGAACGCGGCCTTCGGGATCGCCACCCTCCTCATCTCCATCCCCACGGGCGTGAAGATCTTCGACTGGTTGGCCACCCTGTGGGGCGGGCGAATCCGGCTGAACACCACTCCGGTAATCTACCTCTGCGGGTTCCTCGTCCTCTTTGTCCTCGGGGGATTCAGCGGGATCATCCTCGCCAACCCGACCCTCGATTACCAGGTGCACAACAGCCTTTTCCTGGTCGCTCACTTCCACAACGTGATCATCCCGGGAACCCTCTTCGGGATTCTCGCCGGGATCCACTACTGGTTCCCCAAGATGTTCGGTTTCCGCCTCATGGAGAGTTACGGGAAGGTGACGGCGTGGCTGTGGTCGATCGGCTTTGTCATCACCTTCATGCCGCTCTACCCGCTGGGGCTGATGGGGATGACCCGCCGGACGGTCGACTACACGGACCCCGCGTACGTTCCCCTCATGCTGGTCTCCGGAGCCGGTTCCCTGCTTCTCGGGCTGGCCTTCCTTTTCCTGATCATCACTTTCTGGCGGAGCATCGTAAACCGTAAGCAGCTGGTCACCCCCATCGGAGATCCATGGGACGGCCGGACCCTCGAATGGTGGACCCCTTGCCCGGTGCCGGAGTACAACTTTGCGGTCCTGCCGGAGGTCGACTCCCGGGACGCCTTCCACACCGCCAAGGAGCGGGGCGATGCCTACGCCCCGATCGAGAAGTACGAGGACATCAAGATTCCCTCGAACACCTACTTCGGCCTGATCATCGGGATCCTCGGCTGTGGGCTGGGCTTCGGCCTGGTCTGGTACATGTGGTGGATGGCCGCGGGCAGCTTCCTCGCCGCCCTCGCCACGATCATCGTGTACGCTTTCCTTCCCGAGCGGGAGCAGGTGATTCCCGCGGAGGAAGTTCGGCGCGTGGACGAGAACTGGCGGCGCGAGGCGCGGGAGACCTACGGGGTCACCCGTGATGATGAGATCACCGAAGCCAACAAGGGCCTCGCCCGACCCGATGTGGTCCCCGGATGATGAGCAACCCGACCCCCGAATCCCTCCATCCGGGACTCAATCTCGGAGAAGAACACGGCGAGGATCACCTCGAGGCCGAAACCTCGGTGTTCGGCTTCTGGGTCTTCGTGATGAGCGACCTCGTCACCTTCGGGATGTTCTTCGCCATTTTCGCGGCCAGTTCCGCCCCCATGTGGATGGCCGGTGGCCCGGGCCCGAAGGATTTCGTCGATATCGGCAGCATCGCCTGGCAGACGGGCTTCCTCCTCGCCTCGAGCCTGACGAGCGGCATGGCCGTTCTCAGCCTGAAGGAGCGCCACGCCGGGGAAGGAGCCTCCCGCGGCCGTCTCATCTTCTGGCTGCTTCTCACGGCCGTCCTCGGCTTTGGCTTCCTCTACCGGGAAATCGCTGACTTTGTCAGCATGGCCCAGATGGGAGCCGGTCCTACCCGCAGTGGCTACCTCACCGCGTTCTGGTCGCTGGTCGGTCTTCACGGGGCCCACGTGACCGCCGGGCTCCTCTGGTGCCTTACCATCGTGGTCGGCGTTCTCGTCCGCGGGGTCGACAAACGATGGAAACTCGCCCTTCTCCGCTGGGCCGTCTTCTGGCACTTCCTCGACGTGATCTGGATCGGCCTGTTCACCTTCGTCTTCCTCGGGGGGCTCATCTGATGGAACGCGCCAAGGAATTTCACTCCTATCTCATCGGCTTCGGGCTGGCCACGGTCCTCACGGCCATCCCCTTCCTGCTGGTGGCCACCTCCACTCTCAGCCCGGGATGGACCTACGGGGCCCTGGTTCTTTGTGCGGCCGTCCAACTGGTCGTCCACCTGCGGTTCTTCCTCCATCTTTCCTTCCGCGGACAACAGAAGGAGGACCTCCAGCTGGTCCTTTTCACGGGCTTCATCCTCCTCATCATGATTGGGGGGACGGTCTGGGTGCTCGGCAGCCTCTACACGAGGATGTGACTCGCGGGCCGGGGGGTGCCTCGCCGACTGGGGAACCGGCCCTTCCCCCGCGGGCTGTGCCCAACCGAGCGAGGCGGGGTCCCGGGACAACCCCCGGGGACTATTTCTCCTCGTCGCC
>P_2C_Liq_2_UnCtyDRAFT_1000387_pt1 | contig 12095 bp, 9 predicted proteins | sample Pon2CUnioCityCA_FD_10236 | JGI IMG/M metagenome (IMG submission 10236) | reverse complement strand
AGCCCAACGGTGATATCTATGAGGGCCTTTTGGTCAACGGCCAGCGCCACGGCACGGGTGCGGTCACCTATGCCAACGGCGATGTCTATGAAGGCGAGTTCTTTGAGGACAAGCGCCAAGGCCAAGGCATTTTCAAGGGCACAGACGGATACCAATACGTCGGTTCTTGGGTCGATGGCCGGATTGAGGGCGAGGGTGAGGTCACCTATCCCGACGGCTCGGTCTACGTTGGCGGGTTCCGCAACGATCTGGCGCATGGCTCCGGCAAAATCACCTATCCCGATGGCGCCACCTATGAGGGTGATTGGGTGGACGGCGTGATTGAGGGCACGGGCCGCGCGCAATATCCCAACGGTTTGCTGTATGTTGGGGAGTTTCTGAACGCCAAGAACCACGGCCAAGGCGTGATGACCTTTGCCGATGGCTACCGCTATGACGGCGCATGGGAAGACGGGCTGCGCCACGGCATGGGCACCGCGACCTATGCGGATGGCACGATCTATGTCGGGACCTTTGTGCAAGGCCAGCGCGACGGTGAGGGCAAGATCACGATGGCTGACGGCTTTGTCTATCAGGGCGGTTGGCAGGCCGGTGAAATCCACGGCCAAGGCACCGCGACCTATTCAAACGGCGACGTTTATGAGGGCAGCTTTGCCAAGGGCAAGAGACAGGGTCCCGGCACCATGCGCTATGCCACGGGTGAGGTCGAAAGCGGTGAGTGGGATCAAGGGCGGCTGTCTGCGTTGNCGGCCGAAGCTGANGCCCCGGCGCAGGAAACGGACCCGACACCAGAGGTGGGCACCGCATCTGAGGCCCCGTCGGGTGAGGCCGCTTCGGATCAGGCCCCAGCGGATGAGACCACACCAGACAGCGGCAACGACGGCTAGACCGCGACGCCCGAAGGGTTGGCTTGGGGCATATCGTCGTCCTCTAGGTAGAGGTGTGCGAACACCTGCGTCCAGATATCGTCGGGCGCGGTCAGTTCATTGGCGGTGACGTAGCCAATGCCGGCTTCCTCTAGGGCCGCGGCTTTTGCATCGGCCAGGGGCCCCGCATCCCGCGCGTTGCCAACAAAGTCCAGCGCCGCGACCGGCAGGCCCGCATCATCAAGGATCAAGATATCCACTCGCTGCGCCACAAAGCCGGCGCGGGCGGCATCTTGGTCGGTTTGTGCCGCACGACGATCTACGTGCAAGAACGCGTCCAACGACACTTGTGCGTGGAGGGTCATATCGGGGGCCTCAACCTCAAGCCGGTCGGTAATCATGTTGAACACCGCCAGATGGCCGGGCGTCATCAGGCGCATGGCGTGGATCGCAACACGGGCGGGCGGCTTGGGTACCGCAGGTGCGGCCCGGGGCAGCGGCTGCATTTCCTGCGCGGGCGTATAATCCGTATCCCACGAGCCGGATCCGCGCAGCGCATGTGCCTCAGCCTCTGCTGCGGCCTCTAGCTTGCGCAGGGCAGCGGCAGCAACGGTTTGCGCATCTTGGGCGCGTTTGTCTGCGTCGCCTGTGACGCTGCGGATCAGTTTTGCAAACATGAGAGTTCTGCCCGTTTTTATGTTCTCGATGATGCAAAGGTGACAGGCAAGGGTGGCGAAATATGGGCGCTCCTGCGGGCTTTGTGCGGAAAAGTCTAAACGCTTTCGCCTTGCTCCATCTTCGCAAGGAACCGATCCGCGCGGTCCAAAACCTCGGCGCAATGGGTNTCGTCCATTCGGTCCCACGTCCGGTACATCTGCGCCATGCGAGGGTTTTTGGCNAACCGTTCCCGGTGACGATTGAGNAACGCCCAATANAGCGCGTTGAACGGACAGGCGTCGTCCCCGACCTTTTCCTTCACCTTATAGGCGCAGGTTTTGCAGTGATCCGACATCTTGTTGATGTAGTTGCCGCCTGACACATAAGGCTTGGACCCCACGATNCCGCCGTCGGCGAACTGGCTCATGCCGATGACATTCGGGGCTTCGACCCATTCGTAAGCGTCCGCATAGACCGCAAGGTACCATTCNTGCACCTCAAACGGGTCGATCCCCGCCAAGAGCGCAAAGTTCCCCGTCACCATGAGCCGCTGGATATGGTGTGCATAGGCCTCGTCGCGGGTGGCGGCGACAGCGGTGGACATGCACTTCATCCGGGTGTCCGCGCCCCAGTAGAGGGCAGGCAGCTTGCGGGTGTGGCCCAACAAGTTGCGGTGCATATAGTCGGGGCCTTCGCGGAAATAGATGCCACGCATGTATTCGCGCCATCCGATGATTTGACGGATAAACCCCTCAACCGCGTTCAAGGGTGCATGGCCCGCCCTGTAGGCCGCCTCAGCTGCATCGCAGGCTTCGCGCCAAGGCAGAAGGCCCGCGTTGATNTACATCGAAATGACCGAGTGATANAGAAAGCGATTGTCCGTGAGCATCGCATCCTGAAAATCACCGTACTTGGGTAGGGCGTGGTCGATGAAATGCGTAAGCGCCGCGCGTGCGCCCGCCCGGTCCGTGGCAAAGGAAAAAGGCCGCAGGGTACCGAAATTGTCGGCAAACCGCGTTTCAACCAGATCTAGCACCTCGCGGGTGCTCTCATCTGTTTGAAACTGAAGCGGGCCTTCGTGCGTGACTTCATCGGGCGCGGGTTTGCGGTTGTCGTGGTCGTAATTCCACTTGCCGCCCTCGGGCTGGTCGCCATCCATCAACAGCCCGGTTTTGCGCCGCATATCGCGGTAGAAATACTCCATCCGAAGCTGTTTGCGCCCCTCGGCCCATGCGTCGAATTCGGCGTGGCTGCACAAGAAACGGTCATCCGGGAACTGGTGAACCGGAACGGGGCTGTCCTCGAGCGCGGAGATCACGCGCCATTCACCGGGTTCCGTGGCCAACACCTCAGCGGCACCGGTGTCGCCTGCGACCGCCAACAGGGCCGACACGATGCTGGTGTGGCCCTCATCCAGCGTGAAATAGCGCACATCCCAGCCATCAGCCCGCAGTTCAGCGGCGAATTTGCGCATGGCGGCGAACAGGAACGCGATCTTTTTGGGGTGATGCGGAACGTAAGAGGCCTCTTCCATGACCTCGGCCATGACCACCACATCGCGGGTTTTGTCAGCCTCGCGCAGGGCGCTGAGTTCGGGGGAAAGCTGGTCGCCCAGTACTAAGACAAGTTTCACCATGGCACCTGTGTGTTGGCCCAATCATAGAATTGGCCTGTGTCCTCGGGGCGGCGNGCATCCAGCACGCCCGCNANATTGGCTGCTGCCTCTTGGGGCGGGACGGAGGGGTAGCGGCCCAGATATTTTTGGGTGAACGGCGTGGCGACAGTGCCGGGGTGCAGCGCAATCAGGCAGGCCTGTTTGTGGGTGCGCGCAAGCTCAATCGCGGCGGTATGGACAACTTGGTTCACCCCCGCCTTGGCCGTGCGGTAACTGACCCAGCCACCAATTTTGTTGTCACCGATGCTGCCCACCCGCGCCGACAAAACCGCGACCACGCTGGGGGATTTGCGCGGGATCAACCGCCACACATGTTTGAGCACGAGGGCAGGCCCCAGCGTATTAAGGCGAAACTGGGCCATCATCGCCTCTGGCTCCAGCGCCTTGATCGTCCGCTCTGGTTGATGGCCGTCAATTTCCAGCGCACCGGTGGCCACGATGATCCGGGCAAACGGCTCTTGCAATGCGCCCAAAGTGGCCGCAACGCTGGCCTCATCGGTCACGTCCAGCCCGTCGGCGCGGCGCGAAAGGGCCGTTACATCATAGCGCTGTGCCAATTCGGCCACCAACGCCTGTCCGATCCCGCCGGACGCTCCTATCACCAGTGCTTTTTCCATGACCCGCACCTAGCGCGGGGGTTTATCAAGACAATTTGATTTAACCTCTTTTCAAACCGCGACGCAGACGTATGATGTTGCGCAATGACACAGCGTCCACATATCCCCACCGGCAGAGCCTACGCTCTCCTAGACGCAAGCCTGCTTCTTAGCCGCCTCTGAGCGTGCCTTTTGGCGCGACCGCTCAGGGGAGGATCAGCGCCAGTCACCAAAAAACGCACAGAAGCATAGAGACAAATACCATGACACAGAACCGCGTTTCGCCAGAGGCAAACAAAGACAAAGTCGTAATTTTCGACACCACATTGCGCGACGGTGAGCAAAGCCCCGGCGCCACTATGACCCACGACGAAAAGGTCGAAATCGCCGAGATGCTCGACGAAATGGGTGTAGATATTATCGAAGCGGGCTTTCCCATCGCCTCGGACGGCGATTTTGAAGCCGTTTCCGAGATTGCACGCCGGTCGAAGAATTCGGTGATCTGCGGGCTTGCACGGGCCAACTTCAAAGACATCGACCGCTGCTTTGAGGCCGTGAAACACGCCGCTAAGCCACGCATTCACACGTTTATCGGCACCTCGCCGCTGCACCGCGCCATCCCGAACCTCACCATGGATGAGATGGCCGACAAGATCCACGAAACGGTCACCCATGCCCGCAACCTGTGTGACAACGTGCAGTGGTCGCCGATGGATGCGACCCGGACCGAGTGGGATTATCTCGCGCGCGTTGTTGAGATTGCGATCAAGGCCGGCGCAACCACGATCAACATCCCCGACACCGTGGGCTACACCGCACCGCGCGAAAGTGCGGACCTGATCCGGCGTCTGATCGCCGAAGTGCCCGGGGCTGACGCTGTGATTTTCGCTACGCATTGTCATAACGACCTTGGCATGGCGACCGCAAACGCGCTGGCCGCAGTTGAGGGCGGCGCACGACAGATTGAGTGTACGATCAACGGCTTGGGTGAGCGCGCGGGCAACACCGCCCTCGAAGAGGTTGTGATGGCCCTGAAGGTGCGCGGCGATATCATGCCTTACACCACCGGGATTGAGACGACCAAGCTGAGCGCGGCGATATCATGCCCTACACCACCGGGATTGAGACGACCAAGCTGATGGCGATTTCGCGTCGCGTGGCCTCTGTTTCGGGCTTCCCGGTGCAGTTCAACAAAGCGATCGTCGGCAAGAACGCCTTTGCGCACGAAAGCGGTATCCACCAAGACGGGATGCTCAAGAACGCGGAAACGTTTGAGATTATGCGCCCCGAGGACGTGGGCCTGTCTGAGACGAACCTTGTGATGGGCAAACACTCTGGCCGGGCCGCGCTGCGGTCGAAGTTGGGTGAGTTGGGCTATGAGCTGGCCGACAACCAACTGGCCGACGTGTTTGTGCGGTTCAAGGCGCTGGCGGACCGCAAGAAGGAAATCTATGACGACGACCTGATCGCGCTGATGCAGGATGAGGAACGCTCTGGCGAGGACCGCATCAAGGTGGAATACCTGCGTGTGGTGTGCGGCACCGAAGGTCCGCAAGAGGCGACCTTGCGCCTGGCCATCGACGGCGAAAGCGTTTCCGCAGACGCGACCGGCGACGGCCCCGTGGATGCGGCGTTCAACGCGGTCAAAGCCTTGGTCGCGCACTCGGCCCGCCTGCAATTGTATCAAGTGTCCGCCGTGACCGAAGGGACCGATGCGCAGGCCACCGTGACCGTGCGGATGGAAGAAGACGGCCGGATCGTTTCAGGCCAATCGGCGGATACGGACACGGTCGTGGCCTCGGTCCGGGCCTACGTCAACGCGCTCAACCGACTGATGGTGCGCCGCGAAAAGTCCGGCTCTGATGCGCGGGAAATCCGCTACACGGACGCCGCTGGCTAGGTAGGCTGAGCCCATAGCAATGCGGTCCCCGCGTTGCGCTGTCTTAGATATGCACCCTGCCGCGAGACACCCTCGCGGCAGGGTGTTTTCATGCGCAGGGGTTAACGTCGCCTTGAATTGATGGTCGGGGCTGACCCGCCAATCACGCGCGCGCCTGCCCCAAGATTGCCGCCAATTGGCCAAATTCACCGCCCAACGCCGCATGAAGGCATCACAACAGCGAAATATGGCCGACAATTTAAGGATCGGCCTTTACCCTTTCTTCGCGCGAAGCCATTAACTGTAACCAGAGGCGGGCATGTCTGTCTGCGTTGGCGATTTCACCGAGGATAACAAAAATGGCATTCGGGTTCGGGGGTTTGTTCTCCTCAGACATGGCAATCGACCTTGGGACGGCCAACACGTTGGTCTACGTCAAGGGTAAGGGCGTGGTGTTGAGCGAGCCTTCGGTCGTCGCCTACCATACCAAAGGTGGCCGCAAAGAGGTGCTGGCCGTGGGCGAAGACGCCAAGCTGATGCTGGGCCGCACGCCCGGCTCGGTTGAGGCGATCCGCCCCATGCGCGACGGTGTCATCGCGGACTTCGATACCGCCGAAGAAATGATCAAGCATTTCATCCGCAAAGTTCACAAACGCACGACCTTTACCAAGCCCAAGATCATCGTCTGTGTGCCCCATGGGGCCACCCCGGTGGAAAAACGCGCCATTCGTCAGTCCGTTCTGGGGGCTGGCGCGCGCAAAGCCGGCTTGATCGCCGAACCGATTGCCGCCGCGATTGGTGCGGGCATGCCCATCACGGACCCAACCGGATCCATGGTTGTGGACATCGGTGGCGGGACGACCGAGGTCGCGGTCCTGTCGCTGGGCGATATCGTTTACGCGCGCTCCGTACGCGTGGGTGGCGACCGGATGGACGAAGCGGTGATTGCGTATTTGCGGCGTCACCAGAACCTTTTGGTTGGTGAGGCCACCGCTGAGCGGATCAAAACATCCATCGGGACCGCACGGATGCCTGACGACGGGCGCGGCGCGTCCATGACCATCCGTGGTCGGGACCTTTTGAATGGTGTCCCCAAGGAAACAGAGATCACGCAAGCACAAGTGTGTGAGGCGCTGGCCGAACCCGTGCAGCAAATCTGCGAAGCGGTGATGCAAGCACTTGAGAGCACCCCGCCCGATTTGGCCGCGGACATTGTGGACCGCGGTGTAATGTTGACGGGTGGCGGCGCGCTCTTGGGTGATCTGGATTTGGCACTGCGTGAGCAGACCGGACTGGCCATTTCGGTGGCTGACGAGTCGCTCAATTGTGTGGCTTTGGGCACCGGCAAGGCGCTTGAATACGAAAAGCTCCTGCGCCACGTTATCGACTACGACAGCTAAATCCGGCTGCAACGTTAACCTCGCCCAAGCGGAGACCCGATGGCCCACAACTCTGACACAGAGTTTTACCAGCGCCCTGTGCGTCGCCTCATTCTGGGGCTGATGATCTTTGTGCTGGTGGCGATTGTCCTGCTGTGGCGGATTGATAATCCACGCGCGGAGCGTATTCGCTCCATGCTTGTGGATGCCGTGGTTCCGAACGTTGAATGGGCCATGGTGCCTGTGACCAAGCTGAGCCGTTTGGTGCAGGATTTTGAGGGCTACACCCGCGTCTATGAGCAGAACCAAGACCTGCGCCGCGAGTTACAACAGATGAAGGCCTGGCGTGAGGCGGCCCTTCAGCTGGAGCAGGAAAATGCGCGGCTTTTGGACCTCAACAAGGTGCGGTTGTCGCCGGAATTGACGTTTGTCACTGGGGTCGTTTTGACCGACAGCGGCAGCCCCTTTCGCCGGTCAGTGCTGCTGAACATCGGGGCGAATGACGGTATTCGCGATGGATGGGCGGCCGTGGACGGGCTGGGCGTAGTAGGCCGGATCGCAGGCGTGGGCGACAACACCGCGCGCGTGATCCTTGTGACCGACCCGGTCAGCCGCATTCCCGTAACGATCCAACCCTCTGGCAAGCAAGCGATTTTGACAGGTGACACCACCGCCGCACCACTGATCGAGTTTTTGGAACGCACGACCGAGGTGCGCCCCGGTGATAGGGTCGTGACATCGGGGGATGGCGGCGTATTTCCCGCCGATCTGTTGGTTGGTCAAATGGCCCAAGGCCCGGACCAACGCTGGCGCGTTCAGCTGTCTGCGGATGCGGAGCGATTGGAGTTTTTGCGGGTCTTGCGCGCGCGGCCGGTGCCTGCGCTTGATACGATGGGCGGGTTGATCGCACCCGTGCGCCCCCCAATCCAAGGGCCGCAATTGCCCCCGGACCCGGAGGGCTAAACATGGCCCCCTATGCCGTCTGGAAACAACGCGCTTTGCTCGCAGGCCTTCTGAGCCTGATCATTTTTACCAGCCTTCTGCCGCTTGGCCCGATTGTTCGGCGGCATTCCGGGCCCAGATTTGGCCATGTGTCTATTGTTCGCGTTTGTGCTGCGCCGCCCCGATTATGTGCCCCTTGGGCTGGTCTTGGTGATGGTGTTCGCGGCGGACGCATTATTGATGCGCCCCCTTGGGTTATGGACCCTGATCATGCTGGTCGCGACAGAATTCCTGCGCCGCAGCGTGGTCCAGACAGAAGCCCTTACCCCCGCAGAGGAATTCGGCCAAATCCTGCCGGTCATGCTGGCGTGCTTTATCGCCGAACGCCTTATCCTATTGGCCCTACTGGCCGAGCCGCCCGTTTTTTTCAGCCAAGTCATTCACGTTGGGATGACACTCGTGTTTTACCCGATTATCGTTCTGTTCACCCACAGCGTGCTAGGCGTGCGACGCCTGCAACCCGGCGAAGTTGACACTTTGGGAGGGCGCGCATGAAGCGCAATGTCAAAGACAGCGAAGACAGCCTGCGGCGCATCACTCGCCGCGCTGCAATCGTGGGTGGGTTGAAGCTGGCGTTTATTGGTTTGCTCGCGGGACGCATGCGCCAGCTACAGGTGGAGGACGCGGATCAATACCGCCTTCTGGCCGAGGAAAACCGCATCAACGTGCGCCTGCTCGCGCCCGCTCAGGGCTGATGTTTGATCGCAACGGCACCCTTTTGGCAGACAATGCGCAGAACTACTCCGTGACGATTGTGCGCGAAGACACCGATGACGTTGAGGCCACGATTGAGCAATTGCGCGCCCTGATCCCCCTGGATGAGGGGCAATTGCAGCGGGCGTTGCGCGAGATGCGTCGCCGGTCGCCCTTTGTGCCCGTGACGCTGGCGGATGGTCTGACGTGGAAGGAATTTTCAATCGTTGCGGTGAATGCCCCTGCGTTGCCGGGCCTTTACCCTGAGGTGGGACTGCTACGCCGCTATCCGCTGGGTGCGGATTTTGCCCATACCATCGGCTACGTGGGCCGTGTGACGGAACGGGATTTGGCCAACCAAGAGGACCGCGACCCGCTGCTGCAAATGCCCCAGTTCAAGATCGGTAAGTTCGGGGCAGAGGCCAAGCTGGAGGATATTTTGCGCGGCAAAGCCGGGTCGCGCCGCATTGAGGTTAATGCGTTGGGGCGCGTGATGCGCGAGCTGGGCCGTGAAGAAGGCCAGCGCGGCGCGAGCGTGCAGATGACCATGGACGCCAACCTACAAAACTACGTCCAAGCCCGACTGGGCGACGAAAGCGCCAGCGCCGTGGTGATGGATGTCGAAACCGGTGACCTGGTCGCGGCCGTATCCTCGCCCAGCTATGACCCCAACAAATTCGTCGATGGCATCAGCCAAAGCGATTTTGATCTGCTACGCGACAACGATCATCGCCCCCTGCACAATAAGATCGCACAAGGCCTCTATCCCCCGGGTTCGACCTTCAAAATGGTCACGCTTTTGGCGGCCCTTGAGGCCGGTCTGATCACGCCCGAGGAACGTATCCAATGCAACGGCGTGCTGCGCGTGGGCGGCCGGCGCGCACACTGTTGGAAACGTGCCGGACATGGACCCGTGGACCTGAAAAAATCCCTCGTGGAGAGTTGTGACGTCTATTACTACGACATCTCCATGCGGGTCGGGATTGAGAAAATCGCCGAAATGGCCCGCAAGCTGGGCCTGGGCGTGGCCCATGACGTGGACATGACCTCAATCTCCAGCGGGCTGATTCCGAACAAGGATTGGAAGTTTGCAAACCGCGGTGAGGAATGGGTGATCGGCGACACGGTCAACGCCTCAATCGGGCAGGGTTTTGTGCTGTCATCCCCGCTGCAACTGGCCGTTATGACCGCGCGGCTGGCCACGGGACGCACGATCATGCCCCGCATGGTGAAATCCGTTGATGGGGTTGAGCAACCGATTGAAAACGGCCCGGACATGGGACTGAACCCGGTCCACCTGCAATGGGTCCGTGAGGCGATGTATGACGTCAATAACGGGCGACGCGGGACCGCGCGGGCCAGCCGCATCATGACCGAGGAACACAAGTGGGCCGGTAAAACAGGCACCAGCCAAGTGCGCAACATCACCCCAGCCGAACGCGCGCGCGGGGTGTTTCGCAACGCCGACCTGCCGTGGAACCGGCGCGACCACGCCTTATACGTGGGTTTTGCCCCCTTTGACGCTCCAAAATACGCGATTTCGGTGGTGGTTGAGCATGGCGGCGGCGGGTCATCTGCGGCAGCACCCGTCGCGCGGGACATCATGTTGCAGGCGCTACACGGCGGGCTGCCGCCCTTGGATGCCTATCCATCGGATCAACGGCGTGAGATTGAAGAAATGCAAAACGCCCTGCCGCTGCGACCACCGGGCCCAAGTTCATCGGGGCGAACCCGAGCATGAGTTATCTAGAGTACAATGTCGCGCAAGTCCCATCGGGTCTGCGCAAAGTGCTGCACCTGAACTGGGCGCTGATCGTCCTGATTGCTGCCGTTGTTGCCATAGGCGTCATGCAGTTGTACTCAGTTGCAGGTGGCTCCTGGAGGCCATGGGCTGAGCCACAGTTGAAGCGGTTTGGCCTCGGGTTGGCCGCGATGTTTGTGGTCGCGATGATCCCAATCTGGCTTTGGCGCAACCTATCCGCATTGCTATTCGCCATCTCTATTGCGCTGCTTTTGGCAGTGGAGTTCGTGGGCGTTGTCGGCATGGGCGCACAGCGCTGGATCGACCTTGGTTTCATGCGCCTGCAACCCTCTGAGCTTACAAAAATTACGTTGGTTATGATGCTGGCGGCCTATTACGACTGGCTCCCGGCTGAGAAAGCTTCGCGGCCGATTTGGGTGATCATCCCCGTGGCACTGATCCTGCTACCGGTGATGTTGACGCTCATGCAGCCGGACCTCGGCACCGCAATTTTGTTGCTGGCGGGCGGCGGGGCGATGATGTTTTTCGCGGGCGTCCACTGGGCCTATTTTGCGACCGTGATCGCGGCAGGTGTGGGGCTGGTGACCGCGGTTTTGCAATCCAAGGGCACCAGTTGGCAAATCCTGAAAGACTACCAATACCGCCGCATCGACACCTTTCTTGACCCCGAAACCGACCCCTTGGGCGCGGGCTACCACATTACCCAATCCAAGATCGCGCTTGGATCAGGTGGTTGGACCGGGCGCGGCTATATGCAGGGCACGCAATCGCGGCTGAACTTTTTGCCGGAAAAGCACACGGATTTCATCTTTACCACGCTGGCTGAGGAATTTGGGTTTATCGGCGCGCTGTCATTGCTGACGCTTTACACGCTGATCATCGTGTTTTGCGTCATCTCGGCGTTGCGCAACCGGGACCGTTTTTCATCCCTCGTCACACTGGGCATCGCGGTGACGTTCTTTTTGTTCTTTGCCGTGAACATGTCGATGGTTATGGGCTTGGCCCCGGTTGTCGGCGTGCCCTTGCCCCTTGTCAGCTATGGCGGCTCTGCCATGTTGGTTCTCATGGTCGGCTTTGGGGTCGTCCAATCCGCACACATCCATCGACCAAGGACCCGTAATGGTTAATATTCTTTTTGCCGACCGCCCCGAAATGTGGTCGGACTACGCCCCCCATTTGCGCCGTGCCCTAGATGCTGAGGGCCTGACGCATGCCGTCGTCGCGCCCGAAATGGAGCCGCAGGACGTGGACTATATCGTTTACGCTCCCTCCAGCTTTGTCCAAGATTTCCGGCCCTATACGCGGCTGAAAGGGGTTATGAACCTATGGGCGGGTGTTGAGGATGTCATCGGGAATGAGACACTGACCGCGCCTTTGATGCGCATGGTCGATCCGGGGTTAACCGATGGCATGGTGCAATGGGTGCTGGCCCACACGCTGCGGCACCACATGGACATCGACACCCATATCCACGGCCAAGACGGGGAATGGCGATCTGGGCGGGCGATGACCCCCCTTATGTCTCGGCGCAAGGTCGGCATTTTGGGCTTGGGCGAATTGGGCGGGGCCTGCGGCGCGGCCCTCGC
>P_2C_Liq_2_UnCtyDRAFT_1000384_pt1 | contig 12204 bp, 9 predicted proteins | sample Pon2CUnioCityCA_FD_10236 | JGI IMG/M metagenome (IMG submission 10236) | reverse complement strand
AAAACTTTTTGGTCTTACCTTCTGGCGATAGGCTTTACCCCGCGTCCCGCAGGTCAAAAACATGGAAAACAAAGCAATGCTTGATTGTGTAGGCTTGATTTTTGCCTAGTTATACCATTTTTCAAAATTCATGCCATAGATAGCCGTAGGGGCGAACCGCAAGTGGCGCGCCCTCTCCCAGTGTTGATGTATAGCAAACATATCGAAAATTGGTATTACCTTCCATGTAAGGCGGCCCGGGTTGTACCATAAGTTACTGCCGCATTCATCCCGACGCTAAAAACATCGGTGGCGCGGCCTTCTCCCGCTTATATCCACCTCGTCTTACAGCGCGGGGCTTCTTGCGGAATCAGCTAAAGAGACGGAAATTTCCAGAAGGGATTTCAGAACTTCCGGTAAGCCGGATTCCTAGGCGAAGTCAAACCCGCTCGAAAGAGACGGGGCTACTCAGCTACCGAGTTTCTTACGTGTGGCATTGGCCACAAGCCCACTCCCGAATGTTGAGAGGTAGGCTGCCCACTTGAGTCAGACAAACATGACAGGTTTTTGAGGAAGGGAAAAAACGGTCAACTTCAATGTATATTTTCCCTTCCCACTCAGCCTTGTACTTCAACAGGGTCTCGAACATTCCCCAACCTGCATCACTAATCGACTTAGCGAGATGGAATTTAAGGCGCAAGAGGTCACTGAGCTTGTCGAAGTGGCGCATCTTCGTCCTGAAGTACGGGGTTTTGTCGCGCCATATTTTTGATAATATAGGGACTTTTATTTTTTGCAGTTGTTTGTAAATGCCAGAATTAAACATCACTAATTAGACATCACTGGATTAACGATAATTTGGACTGAAAATGCAAGATATTTTAGATTTTTTGGCGGGATTAGATTTATTTAAAGACTTGCCAAATTCACAACTTCGTGCTATGGGAACGATAAAAAACTACGATCGCGGCGAACTCATTTTTTTAGAAGGCGATCGCTGTTTAGGCTTTTTCCTGGTTCAGTGGGGACGAGTCAAAGTCTATAAAATGTCTGCTGATGGTAAAGAGCAGATTTTACATTGGTTTGGAGAGGGCGATCGCTTTGCTGAAGTTCCCGCCTTTGATGGGGGCTATTATCCCGCGTCGGCTTCCGCGTTGGAAAAAACTAGACTCCTGTTGATTCCGAATCAAGCGTTGTTAGCCTTAGTCGAACAATACCCCAGTTTAGCCTTTCACTTACTCGCGAGTTTGTCGCGACATCTACGTCGCTTTGCCAACCTGATTGATACTCTGTCTCTGAAAGATGTGTCGAGCCGCTTAGCCGGGTATTTACTGGAATTGAGCGATCGCCAGGGAAGCGATCGCCTCGAACTGGATTTAGCCAAAGGACAGTTGGCGGCCTTTTTAGGAACGATCCCGGAAACCTTGTCGCGGACGTTTGCAAAACTCACTCAGGCTCAACTCATTGAAATTGAGGGTAAACAGGTTCAGATTCGCGATCGTGACAGCTTGCAGCGGTTAGCAGACGGGAACAAAGACATCAACTAGAGATTGAACCTGATAAAGTTTGCATGAAACAGTTTTTCAGGTACGATGGCAGTTAACCTATTCTCAGATTATCTCATCTAGCCACAGATCCCTGAAAAATGGCTCAGATTAGCGTTTCGTTCTGATTTTGCGTGTTCTAATGTTTAGCTGGCTCACGGCTGTGCCGACGTCCCGATCTCACCCCGAACTTCCTCGTCTCAAGTTACCTCGACTCCTCACGGTTTTAGAAGTTTGGGGATTTGGTTTAAGTGGTTTATTGCTCTGGCTTGGCCCCGGGCCAGCCTCTAATGCTGATTTGGGACAGCCGGTGATTTGGGTTTGGCTGCTGGCGGCGGCGATTGGCGTGATTTATAATCTCCAGGTTAAACATCTCGGGAGCCACTATCCCAATTTATCAGGAGGAACGCCAAACTACATCACCAAACTCTTGGATAATCATCCATTTTTAGCCCGTTACGGAGCGATTGGTTATTTTTTGGGTTGGGTGTCTGTTCCGTCGATGAATGGCATTGTTTTGGCGGGGTTGATTTCCGCCAATCTTGAAAGTCTGGGCCTGGATGCTCATGAAGGAGTGTTACGAATCATTTTCACGGCGTTGCCGTTTGTCGTCGCCTATAGCGGAACCCGAGCTATCAGTATCCTCCATCTGTTTTTTGTCTTACCAGCGGTGGGGTTTTTCCTCGTCTTCTGTACTCAGGGCCTCGGCTGGCTCGCGATTTCTCCTCAAAGTCCAGGGTTTTTCCCGAGTCAGTGGCAAGGGTTTGCTGTTGGCGATTGGGCCAGATGGTATTTCTTGGCGGTGTATGCGGCCTACGGCTGTGAGACGGCTTCGGGATTTATTGCCGATAACCCGAAGCCTCATCAGACTCTACGAAGTTTGAAGTTTGCGGCGATTCTGCTGCCGATTATCTATGGTGGGGGGTCTTGGCTGTTGATGCGTCTGGCCACAAATCGGGAGTTGGGGAGTAATACGTTTGTGCAGTTGGTGGCGGTGTCTCGTCCGTTTTGGGGTAATGCTGCCCCGGTGTTGGTTACGTTTCTGATTGCGGCGGGGTGTCTCCTGAGTTCGGCGACGGCGGTGGCGTTGACGCCGCGAGTGTTGTATCAAATGTCCCGCGATCGCTATCTCTCCCCAGTCTTCGCTGTGGTGTCTCGACGGGGAGCGTTCGGCCCGGGGTTAACCTTTACCTTTGCTCTCAGTCTTCTGTGTTTGTTGTGGGGGGATGTGGAACGGGTGGTAATGGTGACGGGGACAGGCTATCTTTCGAGTACGATGCTGCTGCATTTGGGAATGTGGTTAAAACGGGGAACGGCGGTATCCTGGCTTCCTCGTTGGTCGTTGCTATTTTTCATCTTAGAAGCCACGGTGTTGGTCCTCGGTGGCGTGATGTGGAGTGGCTGGGATTTAGCGTTGGGGTTAGCGTTTCCGGTTGTGGTGTTGATGTTTGATGCGGCGATCGCCCGTAATCGCTTTTTTCTGTTTCAAACGGATTGGTGGATTCGCTTTTATCGCCGACAAATGGGCGAAAATTTCCAGAATTTTGTGGCGGTTCAGGTGGGAGTGTTGGTGGTTCTTCTCTGTGGGGCAGCGTTCGTCAGTTGGCAGGTTCAGATTTTGATGCGATCAGTTCCTGATGCGACGGTGTTGGCGGATGTGTCGGCGAATTTGTTGGTGTTGTTGTTGCTGACGGTGAGCTTTATTGGGGTGGCGATCGCCTGTTGGACGAGTTTACCTCAAGCTGAGGCGATCGTTGAGGCCCGCGATCGCTCTCAACTCCTCTTTCGCATTGCTGAAGATGCGATTATGGTCCTCGATAGCCAAGGGACCATTCAGCAAGTCAACCCCGCCGCGAGTGCTTTATTGAATTTACCGGGATTTGAACTGCTAACTCGACCACTTTCGGAGTTTTTACCCAATTTTCCGGCAGTCATTGAAACAGCACCTCGGATTAGTGAACAGGAGTTTAAACAGGGTGCTGAGCTAGGAACGGTAGAAGTTGGAATTTCCGTGTTAGAAACCGAGGCCTCTCGGGAATATCTGGCAATTTTGCGAGATGTTACGGAACAGAAACAGGCTCAAGAGGCTCTACAACGTTCCGAAGAACGACTCCGTAATTGGGCAACGGAACTCGAACAGCGGGTTCAAGAGCGAACCGCTGAACTACAAAAAGCAATGGAACTCGCGGATATGGCAAATCACGCTAAAAGTGATTTCTTGGCGAGTATGAGTCATGAGTTGCGAACACCTCTAAATGGTATTTTAGGTTATGCCCAAATTTTGCAGCGATCATCGCGTTTAACGGGACAAGATTTACATGGAGTCGAGATTATTCAACAATGTGGCGCTCATTTGTTAACGCTCATTAATGATATTTTAGACTTATCTAAAATTGAAGCGGGTAAAATGGAGTTGCACCCCAATGAGTTTCACTTTCCGGCGTTTTTGCAAGGAGTGGTGGAAATTTGCCGGGTGCGATCGCAGTCCAAAAACATTGAATTTTACTATGTCGCCGATCCCCATTTACCTACTGGCGTTAAAGCCGACGAAAAACGCTTACGGCAAGTTTTGATTAACCTGCTCGGAAATGCCATTAAGTTCACGAACAAAGGAAGTGTATGTTTACAAGTAGAAGTCCTAGAGTCACCAAATTCTGAGATAGATAGTGTAAGGGAATCTGATGCCGAACGCCTAACTTATCAGATTCGTTTTGAGATTACCGATACCGGAATTGGCATGAAAAATGAGCAGCTTGATAAAATTTTTATGCCCTTTGAACAAGTCGGTGAAGGCAGAAAACACGCCGAAGGGACTGGTTTAGGGTTAGCCATTACCCGCCAAATTTTAGACTTAATGGATAGTCCAATTGAGGTGACAAGCACTCCCGGACAAGGGAGTCGCTTCAGTTTCGTTATGGTTCTCGAACAAGCCGATGATTGGGTTGATAGTGCCACCGAGTCTGTATTGGGTAAAATTATAGGCTATGAGGGCGATCGCCGCACAATTCTCATTGTTGATGATCGCTGGGAAAATCGCTCGGTGATTGTCAATCTTTTAACGCCATTAGGATTTGAGGTTATTGAAGCAAATGACGGCCAGGAGGGATTGGAGTCTATTCTTGAGCATCAACCCGATTTAGTCATTACAGACTTGGCTATGCCTGAAACAGATGGCTATGAGTTATTAAAACAGTTACGTCAACATCCCCAGATTAAAAATACCCCCACCATCGTCTCTTCCGCGAGTGTTTTGGCAATTGATCAACATAAAAGTTTAGCCGCTGGCGGTGATGATTTTCTCGCCAAGCCTGTTCAAGCTGACGAACTGCTACAGAAAATTAATCATAATATTGAAATAACTTGGCAGTATCAACAGCAACATCCAAAGCCTACACCGACTGAAACTCAGCGAGAATCAGTAGAAGATGCTGAGTTTAATCCACCGCCTCCAGAAAAAATTGAGTTACTACTGGATTTCGCACGACAAGGATTGCTCAACCGCATTGTTGAAGAAGTTCAACAACTACGAGAACAGCATTCAGACTATCAGCTATTTTCAGAACAAATTGAACAGTTAGCGCGTGAGTTTCAAATCAAAAAAATTCGTGAAATTTTAGAGGACATTCGTGGCGAATAGATCCCCATAAATGATTGATGCTCTTGAATAGGGGTTGAACGCGATCGCCATCGAGAGTTTTCTCAAAAAACCTTTGGCTTAAGAGGCTCCAAATGATTACTCATCTCAAAGTTTATAGGCGTTTACCTAAGTTTAGCTAAACTGCAACAGTAGAAAATATCAAAAAGGAGACAAGTGGTTGAGTTATGTGATAAAAAGGAGAAACTCCCGAACATGCGAACGAAAATTAGAGGGTGTTTTACTCCAACTGGAGTTCAGCGATTAAGTTGTTTTTAGATGACTGAAATTCCATCAGGAAATTCATCTCAGCCTTGATCGCGTTGTCGTTGCTCTGTTTTGTATGTCTCATGGCTACCTCTGAATCAGATATTATCCTAATTGTTGATGATACTCCAACGAATCTAGCAGTATTATCAGAAGCTCTCACCAGTGCCAACTATCAAGTCGCTGTTGCTCTCGATGGAGAAACGGCTCTTGAACAAGTTGCCTATAAACCTCCCAATCTAATTTTATTAGATATCATGATGCCAGGAATCGATGGCTTTGAAACCTGTCGCCGACTCAAAGCAAATCCAGACACAACTCAGATTCCAATTGTTTTTATGACGGCTCTATCAGACACCGTGGATAAAGTCAAAGGGCTGAATCTTGGGGCGGTTGACTATATTACAAAACCCTTTCAGCAAGAGGAAGTTTTGGCACGAGTTAAAGTTCATCTCGAACTATATCATCTCAATCACAGCTTAGACTGTCAAGTCAAAGAGCGCACGGCAGAATTATCGGAAGCCTTAGACAGTTTGCAGAATGCTCAAGTGCAATTGATTCAAAATGAAAAAATGTCATCTTTGGGTCAATTGGTGGCGGGAGTTGCTCATGAGATCAACAATCCGGTCAACTTTATTCACGGAAATCTCATTCATGCCAAAGGATATATTGCTGATTTATTGGAATTGTTACGGCTGTATCAAGAGGAAACTCCAGAGGTGAATCCCAATATTGAAACATTTTCTGAAGAGATTGATTTAGACTTCCTCAAAGAAGACTTGCCGAAGTTGGTGAAATCAATGGAGGTAGGAGCAGATCGAATTCAGGGCATTATTAAATCGCTCAAGACCTTTTCCCGTGCTAATGAGACTCAATTTGAATCCATTAATATCCATGAGGGTATTGATAGCACATTATTGATTTTGAGCAATCGGATTAAAGCGAAATCCTTTCGCCGCGATATTCAGGTCAATAAAATCTATGGTGAATTGCCCTTGATTGACTGTTGCAGTGGACAACTCAATCAGGTCTTTACGAATATTCTCAGCAATGCTATTGATGCTTTAGATGAGTCAGCGTTACGCCAGTCTCGGGATTGGTGTCCCTGCATTGAGATTGAGACGGCTGTTGAGGGTGATCAGGTGAGGATTACGATCGCCAATAATGGTGGAACCATGTCCCGGGAGGTTCAGGATCATCTCTTTGAGCCGTTTTTTACCACCAAACCCCGTGGAAAGGGAACGGGAATGGGGTTGTCCATTAGCCATCAGATTATTACAGAGAAACATGGTGGTCAGCTACAGTGTCAGGTAGAGGGCGATCGCGTTGTGTTTGTGATTGAGATTCCCATTCGACAAACCATCGCTTCCATTCCTGAGCCACACCAACCTGAGCAACAGCAAGCCACCCGTCAGTCATGAGTCAGTTTGTTAACGCCCCCAACCGGGACAACATTCTCAAATACGCCTTCGATTTAGGATTTCATCGGGTTGGGATTGCAGCGGTTCCTCCCCAAGCCGATGCAGCGGAAACTGAAGCTGTCCATCACTTGCAAACTTGGCTCAATCAAGGCTATCAAGCGGATATGGCCTGGATGGCGAACCCAAAACGGCAAGATATCCGCCAGGTGTTACCGGGGGTGCGATCGGTGATTGCGGTGGCCTTAAACTATTACACAGATCATCAGCCCTCTGAGGAGGATAAGCAGGAGGATGGTGATCATGATGGCGATAATCGGGTTAAAATCTCTCGCTACGCCTGGGGCCGTGATTATCACCGAGTTCTCCATCGCAAGCTGAAACAACTGTCTCGTTGGTTGGAGTCGTCGGGAGAGGGGATTCGGGCCAAATACTATGCTGACACGGGTCCGGTTCAGGATAAAGTCTGGGCTGAACGAGCGGGATTGGGTTGGATTGCTAAAAATGGCAATCTGATTACACGAGATTATGGCTCCTGGGTGTTTCTGGGGGAAGTCTTGACGACTTTACCCTTGGAGAGCGATCGCCCCCATACAGACCATTGTGGCACCTGTACCCGTTGTCTCGATGCCTGTCCGACCAACGCCATCATTCGTCCGACTGTAGTCGATGCCAATCGTTGCTTAGCCTATCACACCATCGAAAACCGCCGCGATCGCCTCCCCGACGATATCACCAACAACCTCAACGGCTGGGTGGCCGGCTGTGATATCTGTCAGGAGGTTTGTCCTTGGAATCAGCGATTTGCCCAAACCACCGATGTAGCAGAATTTGAACCCTACCCGCAAAACCTTAACCCCAGCGGTTCTGAGTTAGCCAACTTATCCGAGGAAGATTGGGATCAGCGGTTCCGGGCCTCGGCCTTGCGACGGATTAAACCGGCGATGTGGCGACGTAACAGCCAAGCGGCAAACCAGACAGAAAAAACCCCGCCTAAGACAGACGAGGTTTAAACGACGAAGCGTGAATCATCCAGTCAACAGAGTGATCTCTAACAGATCACTAACTATTGACAGTTGCCGGTTCATTGCTGTTGCGAGAACGACGGCGAGTTAGAGAATTAAAGAGCATCTGACCAACGGCTTTGATGAGATTCCCTTCGAGTTCTTCAAACATGACCATATTCAGTTTGAAGGCATCGTTGGCTTCATCAACAATGCGATCGGCTTGAGCCTCATCAATGGGCAAACTGTCCATCGCTTGACGATATTCAGCCTTAAAGGCTTTCTCATCAGGAATTTCGTCAAATTCATAAAATGCCGTTCCTTCGCCATCCTGTAATCCCATCGCTTTTTGGGCGATATTTTTCAGGATTTGTCCGCCGGAGAGGTCGCCAAGATAGCGGGTATAGCAGTGAGCCACTAAGAGTTCCGGTTCGCTGTTAGAGACGTCGCGGATGCGGTTAACATAGCCTTGTCCCCCGTCTGAGGGCTTCACCACATCCCGCCAGTTGGAACCAAAATAGTAGTGAAGATCCTGTTCTAAACTCTCTTTGCGGTTGAGTTGAGGATAGTACAGTTTGGATAATACGGGATGCTCCCGGTGGCGTTCCATTTCTTCTTCCATGGCGGAATAGACGAAGTAGAAGTTGGCCGCCAACTTGCGGTACGAGTTCTTTTCAACGGTTCCTTTAAGGAAACATTTGATAAAGCCCACATTCTCCGCCATGGTGTGAGACTTTTTCGTGCCTTCTCGGAGTTTTGTTGCGAGATTACTGGTCATACTAAAACAAAAATGCTATAATTTTTCGTTCGGTGCATTACGGCGCATTCAAGAGGGCTGACTGTCAGATTAAATCGAGCAGATTAAATCGAGCAGATTAAATCGAGACAATTAGCCGCACCTGAACCACAAAAGTCACGCAAAACAGAGACAAAACGCCTGAATCTACTCTAATCACAGTAGATCGATTTGATGAGAATTTTTATTAAGAATTTTTAACTGTTCTTGCGGCGATCGCCCCGAGGGAGTTGGCCCCGAGGGAATTGGGACTGAACCAGAAGATTTGAGTTGGAAACGCGCTCAGTTGCGCGTAGAATTGAGCCGTACAGGATTGCCTAACCCGTCGTTGAGCCTTGTTTATCGTGAAACTCGCTGCTTCTGTCTCGGTTGTCTTCCTCGCCCTGGGAGCGGCAAGCTCCAATAGTCTGGCGTTTCCTTCGTCCCCATCTCCCCTGAGATTCGCTCAAGAGGTCGATCCCCTCTGTCGTCAAGTGTCGGCCAACCTCGATCGCGGACTCGCAATCCGTTTAGATCCGAGTCCCAACTCCCGGGCGATCGCCAACGTAGCCCCCAACGAACGCCTACAGTTAGCCGCCAACGCCGAGGCCATTCGTGGCCCCGAAGGGAACACCTGGTTAGCGGTAAGTTTTCCAGCCGAGGGCTATGTCAACAACGGTCCCCCCGGAACCAGTCACCTCAATCGCTGTCAAGCCTTTCTCTGGGACATACCGGGTTCTTCAGATGTCCCTCCCATGACCTCTTCGACACGGAGAGGGCGCGATGGAGACGGAAACTCCTGTCGTCGAGTGATTCACGACGAAGGACTCACCGTGCGCCAGGCCCCGTCCTTGAACGCCTCGATTCTAGGTGGAGTGGAAATGAATCAAGAAATTCGCGTTCGCCTCCCCATTCGCCCCATTATCGCCTCCGATGACCGCCAATGGATCGAGATTACCGCCCCCTTTAACGGCTATGTTTCCAACGGCTTCGGGGATGGCGTAAGTAACTTAGGCGCCTGTCTCTAAACTCTTGCCTCTAAACTCTTGTCTCTAAACTCTTGCCTATTGACTACCAGAAGCAGGCGACCATATTCCCCCTTAACTATTAACTATTAACTATTAACTATTNACTATTCCCCCTTCCCCTCTTTTGCTCGAAATCCTGATTTTATCCAATGGTCCCGGCGAAGTCACCACCTGGGTGCGTCCCGTTGTCGCCGAAATTCGCCAACAACTCCCTGAGGCGAGGGTGTCGGTAGTGTTATCCCCCTGTCCTCACGCCAGTGGACGGGAAGCGGCGATTGTAGCAGGATATCCTGGGGTCGATCGCGTCCAAGCCGCGAAAGACTTCTGGCCCTTCCTACTGCGCGGCAAAACTGCGGCTAATTGGAACTGGGGAGAGACTGGAGTGGTGTTGTTTCTGGGAGGCGATCGCCTGTTTCCCGTTCTCATCGGTCGGCGATTGGGCTATCGTATTGTGGTCTATGCCGAATGGCAGGGACAATGGTACGCCTGGGTCGATCGCTTTGCCCTGGCCAGTGCTGAAGCGATGGCCAAAGCGCCTCCTCGCTACCGTCATAAACTGCATCTGGTGGGGAATCTGATGACCGATACCGCCGAGGTGCGATCGCCGAGGGCCGCAACGAACGACGGCGATGGCTATATCGGCCTTCTCCCAGGTTCCAAACCCCTCAAACTGAGCCTCGGCGTTCCCCTCACCCTAGAGATTGCTGAATCTCTGCATCACCAACGTCCCCAGCTCAAATTTGTGCTTCCCGTTGCCCCCAGTTTAGATTTAGAGCAACTGGCCCAATACGCCAATCCTGAGTTCAACCGCAGTATCAATGCTCTCAACTGGACATCGGCGAAACTGATCTTCGAGGGCGATCGCCCCTATCTTCTCACAGCCAAAGGGGTGCAAGTGCATCTCTACCAAGAGTTCCCGGCTTACGAATTACTCAAACGCTGTGATCTCTGTCTAACCACCGTCGGCGCGAATACCGCTGAACTGGCGGCGTTAGGGGTTCCGATGTTGGTATTACTCCCCACCCATCGCCTGGATGTGATGCGGGCCTGGGATGGGATTCCGGGGCTATTGGCCAATCTCCCCGGTGTTGGCGATGGCTTTACGAAGCTGTTTACCTGGCTGGCCTGGCAATGGCTAGAACAACAACCAGGAGGAACGCGTCTGGCCTGGGCCAACATTTGGGCCGGAGAACAGATTGTGCCAGAGTTTTTGGGCCGATTTCCCCCCCAGGCGATCGCCGATGCAGTTTTGCAGTTATTAGATCACCCCGAACAACTCCAACAGATGCGGCAAAAGCTCTATCACGTCTGCGGTTGCGGCGGTGCAGCCACCAGACTCGTCCAACTCCTAAAATTTGACCCCTAACCCTCCTCCCGCCTATTCACTATTCCCTATTCCCTATTCCCTATTCCCCGTTCCCTCTTGCCTTCTGTGGTAAGCTAAGCGATGGCAATTTAAAACTGTTTTTTCAAAGGAAGCGTTAATAATGACGGGTTCAGTGGAGATTCCTTACCTCTTGAGAGCGGCGCGGGGTGAAGCATTAGATCGTCCCCCAGTTTGGATGATGCGGCAGGCGGGACGTTATATGAAAGCCTATCGTGATCTGCGCGAAAAATATCCCAGTTTTCGGGAGCGTTCGGAAATCCCTGAAGTGGCGATCGAGGTGTCTCTGCAACCCTGGCGCGCCTTCAAACCCGATGGGGTGATTCTTTTTTCCGATATTGTCACGCCTCTGCCGGGAATTGGCATTGAGATGGATATCGCCGAAGGAAAAGGGCCGATTATTGATCCGCCGATTCGCTCGATGGAACAGGTGNATAATCTGCATCGCCTCAATCCTGATGAGTCGTTGCCTTTTATTAAACCCATTTTGACCAGTTTGCGGCAGGAAGTGAAAAATGAAGCCGCTGTGTTAGGATTTGTCGGCGCTCCCTGGACGTTGGCCGCCTATGCCGTCGAAGGAAAAGGCTCGAAGACCTATTCGGTGATTAAGAATATGGCCTTCTCGGAACCGACGATGTTACATCGCCTGCTTGAGAAGCTCTCCGATGCGATCGCCACCTATGTGCGCTATCAAATCGATTGTGGCGCTCAAGTGGTGCAAATGTTCGACTCTTGGGCCGGACAACTGAGTCCCCAAGATTACGATACCTTCGCGCTGCCCTATCAAAAACGAGTCTTTGAGCAGGTACAGCAAACTCACCCGGAAACCCCCCTGATTCTGCTGGTTACTGGTAGCGGTGGTTTGTTAGAACGTATGGGACAATCTGGCGCGAATATCGTCAGTGTAGATTGGACTGTGGATATGGCTGAGGCTCGTCAACGGCTGGGACATGACATTCATGTCCAGGGGAACCTCGATCCGGGTGTCTTATATGGCTCGAAGGACTTTATCCGCGATCGCATTCTCGATACAATCCGTAAAGCGGGTCCTCGGGGACATATCCTCAACCTCGGTCATGGTGTGCTACCCAACACCCCGGAGGAGAATGTGGCGTTCTTCTTTGAAACGGCTAAACAAGCCGATCAGCTCTTAGCCAAAGCTTAGACGCTC
>P_2C_Liq_2_UnCtyDRAFT_1000382_pt1 | contig 12218 bp, 11 predicted proteins | sample Pon2CUnioCityCA_FD_10236 | JGI IMG/M metagenome (IMG submission 10236) | reverse complement strand
CTGCGCGTGCGGCCGCCGTTACTGCGGCTGTTTCAGGGACTCCCCGGCTGCGATCGCCTCTTTTCAACAGACGATCCCATTCCAGCCTGGGATGCTCACGCGTTACTGATGAGTCTGCCCTATTTGCGCCAAACCACACCTGAGACGATTCCGGCTAAGGTTCCCTATCTCCATCTGAGTCCCCATTGTCGCCCCCACGTCCCCGAGGCTCCCACAGGATATAAAAAAGTGGGGTTAGTTTGGTCTGGGAGTCCGACTCATCGCAAAGATCGCGATCGCTCCTGTTCCTGGAGTGAGTTTCAACCCTGGCTGGACTTGCCCCAGATTCAGTTCTATAGTTTGCAGAAACCGCCTCGGCCTGAGGAAGCAGAGGCGATCGCCGCCGAACCGCGTCTGATTGATCTAGCCCCCCAGTTGCGGGACTTTTGGGATACCGCCGCCATGATTCAGGACCTCGATCTGGTGATCACCGTCGATACCGCCGTCGCTCATCTGGCGGGAGCGTTCGGGAAGCCGGCCTGGGTGGTGTTGGCCCAAACTCCGGATTGGCGTTGGGGATTGCAAGGCGATCGCAGTGCTTGGTATCCCACATTACGGTTATTTCGTCAGTCCCGGCGCGGACAATGGACTGATGTGATGACCACAATCGGCGAATGTCTAGCCCAGTGGGGGTCTGACCCACTCTCAGCCGCGAGTTAATTCCGAGTCAAATTGGTCAACAGTGATACTCATCACAAACATTCGTGTTGAAGATCGTCTCAAATGGGGAAGGCGATCGCTGTATAAAGCAGATTTAAAGGTGATACTAAGAATATCGAACTAAGGTGACAACTCCCCATGATGACGACCCAAACCCTTAACCAAAGCATCCCCCTCGATGAAATGTTTGCCCGAGTGTGGAACCTTGGACACCTCAGCCGCGCAGAGCGACAAACTCTCAAGTCGGTCGTTCTCAGCAACAGCCTCAGTTCTGAGGATGAAGATGTCCTCAACCGTATCTTTCATGCCGTTCGCCGGGGTTGGCTCAAAATTTCTGACTAATGTTGGGATTTCCTAGCCGCCATCAGATTTAACTGTTAACGCCATCATGTTAGTCCTTGCCTCAGCTTGGCTAAGACTGCAATTTGTCGATTTTTTATTCCGGCGCCGTATTTTAACTTAAAACCCCTTTAACACAGAGAATTTGAGCAAAATGAATTTGAGCCAAATTATTCTCTCTCAATTATAATGTGACTTCCTCGATGTCGAACTCGGGGTATTTTTTTGGTCAATGCTGTCCGTTAAAATAGTCAGGCAATCGAGAGTTGTCCTAAAACAGGTGAGGCAGGCAGCATGAGAGGAAATTGGAGAAGACGTTGGCCGGCGATCGCGGCCGTGATCAGTTGTTGTCTGGTCATCTTAGTCAGTTGTCAACAATCGAGTCGGGATCTGCGTCAAACCAGCGGTGGCGTTGGGGCCAGTTCCCAAGGCGATCGCATCCGCCTCGGAACCACGGCCCAAATTGTCACCCTCGATCCCGCCGAAGCCTACGAACAATCCTCGATGATGGCGATCGCCAACCTCGGCGAACCCCTCTATCACTACGAACAAAACGACCAAGGAGAACTCACCCTCGTCCCCAAACTCGCCAGAGATCTACCCACCATCAGCGACGATCAACTCACCTACCGTATTCCCTTGCGTCGCGATGTGGTCTTCCATGACGGAACCCCCTTCAACGCCGCCGCCATGGCCTTCTCCCTACGCCGCTTTCGCGACAACCGTGGCCGGCCATCCTTCCTACTGGCGGACTTAGTTGACAACATTGAGGCCAGCGGTGAGTACGAACTCACCCTCAGCCTGAACTATCCCTTTGCCGGCTTCACGTCTCTCTTGACATTTCCGGGACTTTGTGCTATATCCCCAGCCGCCTATAACATTGGCGAAGGGCAATTCCTCCCCAACCAATTTATCGGAACCGGTCCTTATCGTCTCGCCAACTATGGCAGTGACTCCGTCGCCTTTGACATCTTTCAAGACTATTGGGGCCAGCCTCCCAACAATCAAGGGGTTGATATGCGGCGCTTTTCAAGTCAATCCAATCTCTATAACGCCTTCCGCACTGGGGGCGTTGATGTGGCCTATCAACAACTCGATCCCGACCAAATTCATAGCCTTCAGGAATTAGCCCCAAGCGAGGGATATCAAATTATTGCCGCCGAAAGTACCACCATTTCCTATCTTGTCCTAAACGTCAATCAACCGCCCTTCGATCGCCTTGAAGTCCGTCAGGCCTTAGCCGCCGTCATTGATCGAGATTTGCTCAATCAGCGGGTATTCTACGGTCAAGCCGATCCTCTTTATAGTCTACTTCCCCCAGCCTTTGAAGCTCATCGTCCCCTATTTGCAACCCAATACGGCGATGGGAATGTGTCCCAGTCCCGGGAACTGTTGCACCAAGCGGGGTTTTCCCCAGAGAATCCCCTTGTGGTAGAGATCTGGTTTCCCTCAAGTTCCGTGGCGGGCCGTCTGAGTGCCACAATTTTACAAGCCTTTGCTGAGCGAAATTTGCCGGGGTTAATGACCGTCGAACCGCGAAGTGTTGAGGCGGCGACGGCCTATGGATATTTGGATAAAGGGGTGTATCCGACTTTTTTGTTGTCCTGGTATGCGGACTTTTTTGATGCGGATAACTATGTTAAGCCATTTCTCGAATGTCAAGAAGGATCTGTCGAGAGTGGCTGCACGTTAGGGGAAAGTCAATATCACGGCTCGTTTTATTATGATCCTCTGGCTAATCAGTTATTGCAACAGCAACGGGAAGCGTCTGACCCGCAGCAACGGAACGCTTTATTAGTGGAGTTACAGGAGATTGTTGCAGCGGAGGTTCCCTATATCCCGCTTTGGCAAAATAAAGATTATGCTTTTGCTCAACCTGATATTTCTGGGGTGCGCTTGAGTAAGACGCAACAGGTGCTTCCGTTTGCTTCAATTAGTCCGTTGAATAGTGAATAGTTGATAGTTAATAGATAGTGAAATAGACTTCGTTAAACTGGGATGGGCTATGTCATCGTTTGTTGACAATTATTATGACAACTCACAGAATGACAAGGCGAAAGATTGCACTATATAAAGAGTTCGGTTAAGAAGCTAAAACTTTCGTGAAGATTGATGTTTTTGTAGCTTCGGTTACAGAATAGTTGAGAGAATCATTGTGACTGCGATCGCTATTTTTGGGCGATCCCGGTCACGATTTTAAGCGATCCCAATTACGTGATTGGGCGATCGCAATTACCTAAGTCCCTGTACGAGATCGCCGCTAGATCTAATCAGCGGCCGCATCATTAAGGAAATAGAAGATTCTCTTAAAATCTTAAAATAATGACAAACTCATTTTTACCCTCACTGCCGACCTTATCTGACTTTTTCTTCCAAGTTTGGGAAAACGGCAAACTCACCCAAGCCGATCGCCTGCAATTGCGTTCCTATCTACTCAGCGATCGCCTCACCGACGCTGACTACACCCTACTGAACCGACTCCTGCACGCTGTGCGTCGGGGTTGGGTTTCTTGTACGAGCGATCGCCGAGATGGGGAAGTAACTTGTTAAAATAGGGGATTAGAAGTTCGGCCATCACAAGACCTTGTGACCCAGACCCCCTACAAGAAACAGGAAAGGAAACCAGGCGATGTTTAATGCCACCCAGTTACTCATCGACCGTTTCGTCCCCAAACTACAGGACAACTACCACCGCACCTATGGCGGGCTGAAGTCTGACTATGCCGAGATCATCGGCTGGGCGGGTGGTATGGCATTGGAAAACATCGCTAACAGCGATGCCCTCTATCACAACGTCGAACATACAATTTTCGTTACCCTCGTCGGGCAAGATATCCTCCGAGGACGACATATCCGTGAAGGAGGTGTCTCCTGCGAAGATTGGCTTCATTTCACCATTGCGCTGCTGTGTCATGACATTGGCTACGTCAAAGGAGTGTGTCGTAAAGATGACCCCACCCGGCGACTCTATTCGACAGGAATTGACGACACCATGGTCTACCTCGCTCCTGGTGCGACGGATGCCGCCCTGACGCCCTATCATGTCGATCGCGGAAAGTTGTTTATCGACGAACGGTTTGGAGGGCATCGCCTCATTGATGCCGAACTCATCCGTAGCAGCATGGAACTGACGCGGTTTCCCGTTCCAGCGGGAGAAGATCACCAAGATACCTGCAATCTTCCCGGCTTAGTACGGGCCGCCGATCTGATCGGACAACTCAGTGACCCCCGTTATCTGCAAAAAATTAGCGCCCTCTTCTACGAATTTGAAGAAACCGGCACCAACAAGGCTCTCGGCTATAAAACCCCAGGGGACTTACGCAACGGCTATCCCAAGTTCTACTGGAACGGAGTCTATCCTTACATCAAAGAAGGACTCAAATATCTCGAAGTGACCCAAGAAGGGAAACAAATCGTGGCCAACCTGTTTAGCAATGTCTTTCGCGTTGAACATGCAACAGTGTGAGACAGACGGGTGACAACTGACGGGTGACAACTGACGGGTGACAACTGACTCCAAAACTGCGTCGAACCCCCGATATCTTGTCACCTGACCCAGTCTGCTGTCACACTAGGAGCAGAGAAAGTAGGTGAGGCAGTTGCGATCTGGCCGAGTCGAGGACTTGAGCCAGGTTGAGGAAAGTCCGGGCACCCGAAAGACCAAACTTGCTGGGTAACGCCCAGTGCGCGTGAGCGTGAGGAGAGTGCCACAGAAACATACCGCCTTGTGACAAGCAGGGTAAGGGTGCAAAGGTGCGGTAAGAGCGCACCAGCAGTATCGAGAGGTACTGGCTCGGTAAACCCCGGGTGGGTGCAAGGTCGCCGGAACGACGGTTGGTCTTTTACCGGTTCCGAGGTTGGAGAACCGCTTGAGGTGTTTGGTAACAAACGTCCCAGATAGATAACTGCCCGTCTCGTCGTCTGACGATGTCTGACGATGGGATAGAACAGAACCCGGCTTACGACTACTTTCTCTACCCCCTTGTATCGCCTGTATATCGCCTGATTGCCCTCTGACTCCCTATGGTTGCCCTGCCCCCCCAGCGTCAAGACGCATTACATCAATTTATTCTTAAGTTGGGTTTAGCTCCCCACTCTCGGGTTAACTGGGATCTCTTGGATACCGCATTAACCCATCCAACGGTGTCAGCGACTCGCAACTACGAACGCCTAGAGTTTATCGGTGATGCGGCAATTCGCTTAGCGTCAGCGGAGTTTCTTTGGGAAAGTTACCCTGACGCTAAAGTGGGAGATTATGCCGCTATTCGTTCAGTATTAGTGAGCGATCGCACCCTAGCCGAGATTGCTGAATCCTACGGATTTCAGCGCTATTTGTTGGTCGGTGGGAGTGCCAGTGGTGATAAGGCTGGCTATCATTCTCGCTTAGCCGATGCCCTCGAAGCGGTGGCGGCGGCCCTGTATCTGAGTCACCATGATACGAGTTTAGTGCGGCCCTGGCTTGATAAATCCTTTCGTCCTCTGGCTGAACAAGTGCGCCAAGATCCTGCACGACAGAACTATAAAGCCGCCTTGCAGGAATGGACTCAGGGCCATTACCGGCAACTGCCAGATTACCGTGTTGTCGAACAAGTGACCCGAGAACACCATAGCGATCGCCGTTTCGCGGCTGAAGTCTGGCTTCATAACCGCTGTCTAGGCCGGGGAACCGGGCGATCGATTAAAGCCGCCGAACAGGCGGCGGCTCAAGAGGCCTTCGTGGCCTTATCAGAGGCTAACTCATCCCAACAGTCCCCAGTTTCTCCCTCTTAACGTGCACCTAACGTTCAGCTAACGTTCACCTATTTTGACCGGGTATGACAGGAATTATTATTATCGGCGCGGGTCGTTGGGGCAATCACCTGATTCGCAATATCTTAGAGCATCCCAAGGCAGAATTACGGGCGGTTGTTGAGTGCGATCGCCAACGTCTGCAAACCGTCAATGAACGCTTTAACCTAGATGCGGCCGGGGTCATGTTGAGTCAAGATTGGCATAACACCCAAGACTTACCCGCCCAAGGGGTGATTGTGGCCACCCCCGCCACCGACCATGAAAGCACCATTCGCGAGGCACTCAACCGGGGCTATCATGTCTTAGCTGAAAAACCCCTCACCTTAGAGTCCCAAACCGCGATCGCCCTCTGGGAGTTGGCCCAAACACAGCAACGACGGCTGAACATCGACCATACCTATCTCTTCCACCCCTGTGTCGAACGGGGAGCCGAGGTGCTACGTCAAGGTCGCCTCGGGAAATTGCGCTATGGCTATGCCGCCCGCACCCATCTGAGTCCCGTTCGCCAGGATGTCGATGCCCTCTGGGATTTAGCCATTCACGATATCGCAATTTTTAACCATTGGCTCGCAGAAGTCCCGATTCAGGTACAAGGAACCGGCAAGATTTGGCTACAATCCCAGGGACATGGGAGATGCCAACATTTGTTTCCCGATGGCTTAGCTGATGTCGCCTGGGCGCGATTAGTGTATCCCAGTGGCGTCGAAACAACCATTCATCTATGTTGGGCCAACCCTGACAAACAACGACGGTTAGCCCTAGTCGGAGATGCCGGAACCCTGGTGTTTGACGAACTTGCGGCTAATCCCTTGACCCTGATTCAAGGACAACTCACCCAGGACTCAGCCGGGACCTGGCAGCCGAGTGCTGTGACTCCCGAAGCCCTAGAGGTAGCCCCTGGAGAACCCCTACGACGGGTCTGCGATCGCTTCCTAGAGGGGATTGAAACCGGTCAGGACTGCGATCGCTCCTCCGGGGCAGTGGGGGCGCAACTGGTGGGCATTTTAGAGGGCTTATCTCAGTCGGTTCGCGAGGGAGGCCGGCTGATTAATCTGTCTTAAGGGTCTTTGATTGGGCAGCACGTCCGCTAAAATTCATAGCAACTGCGTTAAAGAGCCTTGCAGCTCCTGATATCATGAAATTTCCTCTTGCTTTTCTCCCCCTTGCTCTCGGAACTGTCTTCATGGGGGGTAATGGGGCGATCGCTCAGTCTTACCCCAACCAAGCCCATGTCTGCACCCCCGGACCACGCCTAAACCTACGAGAAACCCCTGCTGGGCGAGTTTTGACGATTCTCAACAACCAAACAACTCTCGAACGAGTAGCGCCCCCCGCCGGAAACTGGCAGCCTGTCGCAACTCCTAACTATCGTGGCTATGTTTGGTCCGGCTATGTCTGTGATGGAGAAGCCAATGCACCCGTTGCCCAACAACCGGCGAGGACAGCTCGGTTTCAGCCGGCGATGTGTCCTGATGTGAGTTTGGCACGGAATGTGGTCACTCCCGATGGCTTGAATGTGTATCGTTCTAACAATCCCAATAGTGAGATTGTGCGTTTTCTCAATGAAGGGGCGGGGGGGGGGCGATTATTCTCGGGAGTACTAACCCCACCACCGATGAAGCCGGTTATCTCTGGTTGCCCGTTGAACAGCCGGCGATGGGGTATATTCGGGTCGGCCGTGACGGGGTGGTTGATAAAATTGGCAACTGCACGCGCTTCTACCCCTAAGACCAACCCCCCCTAAGACCAACAACCCAAACAACGAAGAAGAGCAACGGTGTCTCAACAACAACGACAACAGTTCCCGGCCCTGAGCAACAAAACCTATCTCAATTATGGCGGTCAAGGACCTTTGCCTCAAAAAGCTATCGATGCCATTCGTCAAGCCTATGAGTGGGTGCAGCGTATTGGTCCATTTTCGGCTCAAGCCAATGCTTGGGCTCAGGATTGCGCCAACCAGACCAGGCAGGCCATCGCCGAGGAGTTGGGGGTCACGGCGGACACCATTGCTCTGACGGAGGATGTGACAGTCGGCTGTAATATCGCCCTCTGGGGCATAGATTGGCAGCGGGGCGATCGCCTCGTGATGACCGACTGCGAACATCCTGGGGTGGTGGCGACGGTACAGGAACTTCAACATCGCTTTGGGGTTGAGGTGGATCTGTGTCCCGTTCAAGCCACCCTCAACACCAATAACGCCGTTGAGGTCGTTGCCGAAGCCTTGACAGCCAACACTCGCTTAGTGGTGTTGAGTCATATTCTCTGGAATACGGGGCAGGTGTTACCCCTTAAAGAGATTGTCGCCGCCTGTCGTCAGGTTCCCACCCGTTCCGGGGAGCCGATTCGCGTCTTAGCTGATGCCGCCCAATCGGCGGGCGTTCTGCCTCTGGCGTTAGCTGACTCTGGGGTGGATTACTATGCCTTTACCGGTCATAAATGGTTCTGTGGCCCCGCTGGAGTGGGTGGGTTTTACTGTCACCCCGAAGCCATGGCCAGTTTGCGCCCTACCTTTATCGGTTGGCGTGGCATTACCATGGATGCCACGGGCAACCCCACGGGCCTCAAAGCCAACGCACAGCGCTATGAGATTGCCACATCCGCCTATCCGTTGTATATGGGCTTACGGGAGGCGATCGCCGTTCATCGCAGTTGGGGAACGGCCCAAGCACGCTATGAACAGATTTGTCGTCAGAGTCAGCGTCTCTGGGAAGGCTTGCGAGAGATTCCTCAGGTCAGGTGTTTACGCACTGACCCCCCAGAAGCGGGGTTAGTCTCCTTTGTCTTAGAGTCAGGAGACCCTAAGGGTCTAGTGCAGTTTTTGCAACAGCATGGGGTGATGGTTCGGACGATTCTCGACCCCAGTTGTGTCCGGGCCTGTGTCCATTACTTCACGGATGAGACGGAGATTGAGCGGCTGTTGCAGCAGATTCGTCGCTTTGTTGAGTCTTCTTAGGGTTCGAGATAGGTTAGGGTGAGAGATAGGCGATTGAGGATCGGTTTTGGAGTCTATTAGGGGCAATCGGGGTGAATCGCGCCGCGATCGCACAGAAAGGCCACCGCCTCTCGGTCTAAATTCCGAGCTTGACTGAAGTTGACCCCCTCGACGAAACTGAGCGGCCCCGCCTCGGGCGATCGCACTACAAAGTCACTGGCCTCCTCAGACTCGGCCGTCTCCCAGGTGACGCCTTGGAAATCTGCCCCCGCCACTTTGGCCCCGCGTAAATCGGTCCAAGTTAAATCACTACCGTGGAAACTGGCATATTCCAAATTAGCCTGGCGCAAATTGGCCCCGGAGAGGTTCACGTCACGGAAATTGCTATTGCTCAAATTCGCTTGAGAGAAGTCTACCCCGGCTAAATCCGCACCCTGCCAATTGGCCTGACTGAGATTGGCCCCCGTCCAGAGACTCCCTCCAGCACGAACTTGGGTGAGACTGGCCCCCTGTAAATCGGCATTGGTGAAGTCAGCGGCGTTCAAATCTGCTCCGGTGAAACTGGTTTGACGTAAGGAGGCTCCCTCGAAGTTAGCCCCCACCAATTGCGCGGAACTGAAATTAGATCCCGTTGCACTCACCCAACGAGCATCCGCATGATTGAAATTGGTCTGCATGAGGTTACTGCGGTACATCCAGACTTGGGTTAGGGTAGCACCGGCGAAGTTGCCATAACTTAAGTCCGCGCCTGAGAGATCGGCAATCCAATCGTCATAGGTGCCGAAGCGGCCATCTTCCCCGGCCCCATAAAACTGACTTCCTTGGAAACTGGCTCGGCTGAGAATCGACCCGCGAAAGCGAATCCCGGCTAAATCGATGCCATCTAAGACTAAGGTGAAGGGAACTTCGGTCACCGCTTGGCTGAGATGGGTGCGGCTGAGATCGGCGGTGGGGAGTTCGCCGCTATGGTTACTGAGGATGGTGGCGATCGCCCGCTGGGTGGCCCGCAGACGACGGGCGAGGAGGGCTTTTTCCTCGGCGGTTCCGCCATATTCGAGGGAATCTAACTGAATTTTTAGGGATTGGTTGAGGCGGCGTAGTTCCAGAATGGCGGCTTTACCGTGGGAGGCGATGGCCTGTTGGCTGGCGTCAATCAATTCCGGTTCCATTTCTTGGCCGAGTAGGTCGACCAAGAGAGACAAGGCCCGAGGATCATTTAAGGTTCCCAGAGCTAAAATAGCATTTTTACGCTCATCGGGCGCTCCGGCGGCGGGGGTGAGTTTACCCACGAGGGACAAGAACATCTGATTATCCTGTTCCTGAAATTCTCGGGAGTTGGCCTGTTGCTGAATATAGACTTGGGTGCCGACAAAGGTTCCTAATACGGCTGTCAGACAAAATAGCAGCACGAATAATAGGGTTGTGGCAGGGTTACGGAGCATCCAAAACCAAAGACTGGCCCCGGCCGGCGATCGCGGTTCGGGTTCAGGATACAGGACGATGGCCTCGACGGCTTCTCCTTCAACCTGAGTCCAATGGCGATCGCGCTCTAACTCCTCGTTTTGCCAATCTCCATAGGGGTTATTTAGGGCATCAAAGATGGTGGTACCGGCGATGTTGTCATGGAAGGCTCGTCCTTGACGGTTGAAGCGAGAGGCTAGGCCATCGACGAGTAACACCACCCCCGTCAATCCGAGTAAGATACCTAAATCCGGAAAGGCTCCCGTCAGACGCCACAGTACCCAGGCGGTTCCTCCAAAGATACCCCAGCGGGCGATCGCCTCGCGCAATAGCACTTGAACCAGACTTGGCGGCACTCCTTGAGGGGTGACCACTTTAATGCCAAACCAGCGTTTGGGGTCTGTTTGTCCGGTTTTACAGAGTAAATAGATCTGCCAACCTCCCGCTAACAGGGGCATCACTAAGGCCCCCGTCCAAAAGAGATTGGTCAGGGGGGACACATTACGATTGGGTTGACGAACCGGCAAACTCAGAACCCGCGCGATACGGTCTTCTGTTGCGGCTAACAGGGGACTGAGGGGGACCGGTTCACCAATCTCTTGCTGGGTGGCGTACGCCCCAAAGCCATAAGGAATGCCGGCACTGCCGACGATGAAGGAGATTTCTACGACAAAGGCACAGCCTCGACGTACGAGAATGGGGAGTTGTCGCACGGTACTACGCCACCAGGGGGCGAGATGTCGTGGGGGAATAGGTGTCGAAGGGCTGGCCATAGAACAATCGGTAGATGGCGGTACAGAAGGGTCGTTACAGAAGGGTTATGCTTAGAAAGGGTATCAGCGATCGCCCCGAGAATTATCCCGAGAATCGCCCCGAGAATTATCCCGAGAATTGCCCTCAGAATCGCTCTCAGAATTGGCGTTAGAATCGGGGGCCATCTCGCCGACGGAAATCGAACGCAGGAACTCAGCACTGGCTTCTGGGAGGGTGGTATTGATATACATTCCACTTCCCAACTCAAACCCCGCTGTCAGGGATACCCGAGGAACCACCGCCAGATACCAATGGAAATAGTTAGTGCGATGTTCATCGCTGGGGATGGAGCGGATGGTGTAATTGTAGTCGGGATTATTTAACCCGACATAGAGTTTCGCCAACACTTGCCGTAGGATTTCTGCTAAATCTTCAATTTCGTGATCCAGGATATCCTCAAAGGAGGAGGCGTGACGACGGGGAAAAATCCAGAGATGGAAGGGAGAGAGGGCGGCGTAGGGGATAAAGGCAACGAAATGCTTGCTTTGACAGACAATGCGATCGCCGGCGTCGAGTTCTTCGGCCAGAGTACGACAGAAGATACATTCGCCCCAATCGTCGAAATAACGAATCGCCTCTTGGGTCCGCAGTCGCAGTTGATTTGGCACAATGGGCGTGGCGGCAATCTGGGAATGGGGATGTTCTAGGGAGGTTCCCGCCCCTCGACCATGATTTTTGAAGATGACAATGGTAGAGATGCGAGGATCTTTGCGTAGATGGCGATAGCGTTCTCGATACATCCGCAGTACGTCGCTGATATCGTCGAGGGGTAGCAACGCTAGGGTGACGTTATGGCAGGGATGTTCGATAATCACTTCATGAACCCCCACCGCTGTTAGGGAACGATAGAGTTTGCCTCGCTGTCGGATCACTTCCCCGTCGGGGGATAGGGCTGGATATTTGTTTAAGACGGCCCGCACCCGCCAACCGCGATCATCTGAGAGAATGGCGGTTTCTACCCCCGTCCGGGCTTCGTTGCCGGCGCAGAAGGGACAATCCTCGCGATAGGGGGGCAAATCGGCGGGGGCGGCGCGCTGTTGGTTAAATTCATCGGGGCGATGGGCGCGATCGGTGGCGATAATCACCCAATCTCGGGTAATGATATTGTGGCGTAACTCATTCATTGGTTTGGTGGCAGCAAGATTCGGCTATAAGATAGGGTGACATATGTTCACGCCCTGTA
>P_2C_Liq_2_UnCtyDRAFT_1000381_pt1 | contig 12244 bp, 9 predicted proteins | sample Pon2CUnioCityCA_FD_10236 | JGI IMG/M metagenome (IMG submission 10236) | reverse complement strand
GCCCATCCGCAATCCGATCTGGCGCTTGCGCAGGCTGAAGCGGGCGGAACCGTGTTGACCTTTGAAGTCAGGGGCGGGCGCACACCCTGCTTTGCCATGATGAACGCGCTTCAGGTGGCAACGATCTCAAACAACTTTGCAGACTCCAAATCCATCGCCACCCATCCCGCAACCACCACCCACCAGCGCTTGCCGCAGGCCCAAAAAGACCTGCTCGGGATCTCGGACGGCTTGGTGCGCTTTTCCGTCGGGCTGGAGGATGTTGAGGATATCATTGCCGATCTTCTGGCCGCGCTTGAGGCGGCATGATCTATCTGGCTGTCCATATAGCTTGCCATATAGACTGCCACATAGGCTGCCCTACGTCCTCAAAGCGTATATTTGCCCGATGACGCTTGCGAGATGTTTTTGGTCTGAGTTGGCAATACCCACGTATTGACCTTAGGGTAAATATAACGTGAGCCTAGGGGGCGATACTATGAACAAGCAGGTTGGAACGATGATTGCTGCACCAGACCGTGCCGAAGCCGAGGCGGCTCTCCTGCGACTGCGCGCTTGGGCACAAGGGGCAACGCCGGAAGAGGTTGCTGATCTTGACCCTGCGATCGCGCGGCTTCTGCCCTCAGGCGAAGTTCAGAATTATCCAGCTCTTGCAAGGGCTTACCCTGAAGATTTTGCGGTTGATGACGCTTATAAAGCCAGTTTGCCAGACCTTCAGAACGGCCCCTCGAGCCTGATCAAAGGCGCGCCACGGGTGATCCAGCACGTTGGGATCTCGAATTTCCGCCTGCCTTTGAAAGTCCACACCCGCGACAATGGCGATCTGACATTGGAAACATCCGTGACAGGAACCGTCAGTCTGGAGGCGGGTAAAAAAGGCATTAATATGTCGCGCATCATGCGCAGCTTTTATAAACACTCGGCCTCTACATTCTCCTTTGATATTATCGAAGCCGCCCTCAACGATTACAAAACCGATCTCGAAAGCTTCGACGCCCGCATCCAGATGCGCTTTTCCTTTCCGATGAAAGTGGGCAGCCTGCGCTCGGGCCTTGAGGGCTATCAATATTACGATTTTGCGCTCGAGCTTATTGAGGTCGACGGAATACGTCGTAAAATCATGCACTTAGACTATGTCTACTCCTCCACTTGCCCATGCTCTCTTGAGCTGTCCGAGCACGCCCGCCAAACCCGTGGGCAGCTTGCCACACCGCATTCCCAACGCTCGGTTGCGCGTATTTCAGCAGAGATGACACAGGGCGATTGCCTGTGGTTTGAAGACCTGATCGAGATGTGCCGCGACGCTGTTCCGACCGAGACGCAAGTCATGGTCAAACGCGAAGATGAACAAGCCTTTGCCGAACTGAACGCTGCGAATCCTATCTTTGTAGAAGACGCCGCACGCCTCTTTGCCCAGAAACTCGAGCAAGACGAGCGCGTCGGAGATTTCCGCGTTATCGCAAGCCACCAGGAGAGCTTGCACAGCCATGACGCTGTCAGCGTGCTCACGGAAGGGCCTTTGTTTGAAAGCGAAAGCCTTGATCCAAAACTCTTTTCCACGCTGTTTCACGTGGGCTAAGCTATGCGCTCCGTGCGATTTGGCTATGCAGGATCAGCAGTGGTAAGGTGAGCATTGCTGACCTATGTTGGTGGCAGGGGAGGAAACCACACACCTAATACGAGGTTTCCAAATGGCACTAACATCTACAAATTCGATCGCAAGCTTTGGGTTTTCGCGAGGCTTTTCTAACATTCTCGACAACCTTGTGAGCTGGTTTGAGCAGCGTGATGAGGCGCGCAGCGCGCCTTACCGTTTGCGCATCGCAAGTCTTCACGCTTTGAGCGACACCGAGTTGAAAGCCATGAATTTGCGTCGCGAAAACATTGAAGTTTATGTCTTAAGTCACTTTTTTTACTGCTGAAAAGTGAAGCTTGTCGTCATCCTGTTGCGGCGCCTGGCTTGGCGCTGCATCGGGTGCTCTCTGTTTTTGCGCAGCTTGATCACGTCATACGCTTGACAGCCGCATGGGTTACATCCAAGCCTTCGCGTCATGTTTGATTTGCGCCCCGTAGGATATGTGATTGGTCTGCTTGTCGCCGCTCTGGGGCTGACAATGCTTGCGCCATTGGCGGTTGATCTCGCCGAAGGGCGGGGCCATTGGCCGGCCTTTGCAGAAAGCGCCGTGATCACAATTCTGATTGGTGGCTTGGTTGCCATTGCCTGTCAAAATGGCCTCAAAGACCGATTGAGTATTCAGCAAACCTTCCTGCTGACAACAGGTGTTTGGCTTGCGCTGCCGGTGTTTGGCGCGCTTCCCTTCATGATCGGTGCGACTGAACTTTCCTTTGTTAACGCTATGTTTGAAGCGATGTCAGGGCTGACCACAACGGGCGCAACCGTTCTGACAGGGCTCGATGAAATGCCGCAAGGTATTCTGCTTTGGCGTGGCATTCTGCAATGGCTCGGCGGCATTGGGATTATTGTTGTCGCGATGGTTTTCTTGCCCGAATTGCGGGTTGGGGGAATGCAGATATTTCGTGCCGAAGCCTTTGATACCTTTGGCAAGATTTTACCACGGGCAACGCAGATCGCCTCCCAGATTTCAGCGATATATGTGAGTGTGACAATCGGCTGTATCGTGACGTATTTGGTGCTTGGTATGAACCCGTTTGATGCGGTTGTGCACGCCTTTACCACGGTCTCAACGGGGGGAATGGCAAATTATGATGCCAGCTTCGGAACGTTTTCAGGGCCGATAGAATATGCGGCGTCCTTGTTTATGATCCTCGCGGCCCTCCCGTTTGTAAGATATGTCCAGATGCTGAACGGCAATTATAACGCGCCGTTCATGGACGTTCAGGTCCGCGGCTTTCTCTATACGATTGCGGTGCTAGTGGGTGTGACGAGTGTGTTGTTGACGCAAATTTTCCCGCACCATTGGGAGCAGGCTTTTCGTGAAGCCCTCTTTAATATCACCTCGATCATTTCAGGCACAGGCTATTCGAGCGTGGATTATATGAGTTGGGGCCCGTTTTTGATTACAATTTTCTTTTTCATCGGGCTGATAGGCGGCTGCGCTGGCTCGACTGCCTGTTCGATCAAGATCTTTAGATATCAGATTCTTTTTGCGTCGATTGCCTCCCAAATCAAAAAGATCAGAGCCCCGCATGGTGTTTTTACACCAAAATACAGCGGTCGCCCCATCTCGGAAGATGTGCTCAACTCGGTGATGAGTTTTTTCGTCTTTTTCATTCTGACCTTGGGCTTCGTGGCGGTGGCCCTGTCTTTCACAGGGCTTGATTTTGTCACATCGGTTTCGGGTGCCGCAGCCACAGTTGGCAATATCGGGCCTGGACTTGGCGATATCATCGGCCCGTCGGGAAACTATGCCAGCCTCAATGATGCGGCCAAAGTCATTCTGACATTTGCCATGCTGATCGGGCGCTTGGAGCTGCTGGTTGTGTATGCCTTGCTCATCCCCGCTTTCTGGCGAGGTTGAAAAAGCAGACCTGCGCGCCCCCGATCAGCGCGCTATATAAGCCTTAATCCCAACACCCGATCAGAACGGTTAACTCCTGTGCCTCATCTGTGAGATCTTCAGGTGCAATTCGGTTTGTCCGACCCGTCTGGTTTGTGCTCAGGCCGACAGATTGCGCCACTTTGCTGATTGTATCCGCGTCGATCGCAAAGCTGACATCCTCAGGAAGCTGGCGCGCGCCTGTCGCCTCTGGGAGCAACATACCAAGGACCGCACCTGTATCATCAAACACTGGCCCCCCAGCATCGCCAGCCAGCGCAGTCAGCGCGAGCCGTTTCAGCTCGGGTTCTCCATCAAGTCCTTTCACATCGCTCAGCACCCCGAATGTCAAAGTGGGAGCGCCAAGCACCCCTTCATAACTAAAGCCTGCGACGGCAATTTCAGTTTGAAGGCGCGGATCGGCAGAAGACAAAATGGCAAATCCGGTGGGGCTGAGGGCCTCTTTAGGCTTGAGGATGGCAATGCCTGACATCAGATCATCGGCGATAACATCTGCCTCAAAGGCGTTTTCGATTGTGATGCGCGCACAGGATTGAACGGCTTCAGACGTGGTGACAATATGGCCTGATTGGTCCAGAAAGAAGCCTGATCGCGCCAGTCTTGGCCGGCGAATTTCCAACCCGGAGACTAGATCAATGCTCTGTTCGGCTGTGCCTGCGGAGGCATTCATGACACCGTCTATGCTGGTGAAGCTGGCCAGCATTTCGTCCAAGAGGCGTTGGCGGCGCGCTTCGTCGCCCGTCGGCCAAATGAGAGTAAAGCCTTTAAGGCTCCCGTTTGTAAGCCAAACTTGGGTATGGGAGATAAAATCTGCCGCTTCCCCGACCAGCGTAAACGACGCGTCGTTGCGCTCGCGCGGGCCTTCTTCGGGAACGATTTCCAGAGTTTGCATAATGTCATAAAGGCCGAAAAGCGTATTCTGGTCGCCTTGCTGGCTGATTAGAAGGACACGCTCATTGCTTGCACCAAGGCTGTCATATTGTGCAAAAGGCGGGCTGTATTCCGAGAATTTGACGCGCGCGAGGGGCATCTTGATTGCAATACCTGCTGTCGCATCCTCCACAAGCCTCAAGTCAAGGTCACTCAAGATCGCGTTGTATTGTGCCAAGAGTTCGGCGCGCTGGCGCGTCGTCAGAACGCCTGTGCTTGGATGGTTGTTGGCCTCTTGCCATGCGCTCATAGAGCTGCGCGTGCCGCGCCCAAAAGCGCCGTCAATGGCGCTGTTGTAGTGTCCCGCCCATTGCAGCGCGATTTGCAGCTCTTCGCGCTCATTGCGAGACAGGGAGGCCTCAGAGGCCCGCGCTTGTGAGAGTGTTTCATCGGGCAGGACATCCGTAGGCTCTTGAGGGGTTTCGTTTGCAACAGGTGTCGAATTTGTTTGAGCCTGTAGCTCAGGCTCTGCGAGAGGGGCCTGCGCTGGGTCAGTTGCGCTGGTCATTGCCTGACCAACAGAGGCCCCGATCGGCCAGAACTGTTGGCGGAAATTGGCAGGATACGCGATATAGCTGTCACGCGGGATTTGCCCTTCCCGACGATAGACCCGCAAGACTTCACGCGCGTCCTCGGCGGTATATGGCCCAAGCGCGATTGCATACCAGCCGCCGCCAAGCGAAAAGCCGTTCACATCAGGAAGCACTGCGCCATAGTCTCGGGCGCGGTCCTGTGCTTTGCTCAAGCTGGGTTGCGCTTCGATCTGAACCCAGACAGGGGATTGGTCTTGGGCCATCACGCCGCTGACCCAGAAAATTACTGTAAAAAATACTGCACCTATAAATCGTACCATTTTGTGAGATGTCCTCGCCTATACTCATATCAACCCGGAGCTTAAGCCGTTTTATCAAATTCTTTTCACAGTGCACTTAAATAACGATAAATATGCGGTTTTTGTTCGATTTCCCCAGTTGTGCTCCCTTCAGGCCGTGACGCCTAATTGACCTAATGGGAAGAGCGGCATAGGTAGGGCCAACTTATCTACTCACGCTGAGAAAAGGCGAACGCATGGCCGTAAATGCTGACAAACCGCAAAGCTTTCAAGAGATCATCTTGCGACTTCAAGCCTATTGGGCAGAGCGGGGCTGCGCCGTGTTGCAGCCCTATGACATGGAAGTCGGGGCAGGGACGTTCCACCCTGCCACAACCTTGCGATCACTGGGGTCAAAGCCATGGGCTGCCGCCTATGTTCAGCCGTCGCGCCGCCCGACAGACGGGCGCTATGGTGAAAACCCGAATCGCTTGCAGCATTACTACCAGTTTCAGGTATTGATTAAGCCAAGCCCGCCAGATCTTCAGGCGCTCTATCTTGGCTCGCTGGAAGCGATCGGGATCGACATGGAGATGCATGATATCCGCTTTGTGGAAGACGACTGGGAAAGCCCGACACTTGGCGCTTGGGGGCTGGGCTGGGAAGTCTGGTGCGATGGTATGGAAGTCTCGCAGTTCACCTATTTTCAGCAGGTTGGCGGACATGACTGCCACCCTGTCTCGGGAGAGCTAACCTACGGCCTCGAGCGCTTGGCAATGTATGTCTTGGGTGTCGAACACGTGATGGATATGCCTTACAACGCTCCGACAGCGCCGATTGCGCTAAGCTACGGTGATGTTTTCCGTCAAACAGAGCAAGAATACAGCCGTTGGAACTTTGATGTTGCGGATACAGACATTTTGCTGCGCCACTTTGAAGAGGCCGAAGTCGAATGTCAGCGGATCCTGAGCCAAGAGGCGCAAGACCCCAAAACAGGCAAGCGGATCATCATGGCGCACCCGGCCTATGACCAGTGCATCAAGGCATCGCATTTGTTTAACTTGCTCGATGCGCGCGGAGTTATTTCTGTCACAGAGCGTCAGGCCTATATCGGGCGCGTGCGCGCGCTTGCCAAGCTTTGCGCTGATGCCTTTGTTGAGACAGATGCAGGAGGATATGCCGCATGAAGTTCGCAGTGAGACACAGAACGATTGGATTGAGAGGCTGTGCTCGGGTCGTGAGATTTGATCATGCCGCCTTTGTCCCGAATGGAGGTGCTCAATGATGGCTTCTAAATTACTGGTGATTGGAATTGTAGTGATTGCATTGATCTCAGGTGCTGCGATTTATTATTTGCAGGTCTACGCTTATTATGAGGACGTTGTTTCTCAGGGCGAAACCGATGTGCAGCTCACGGCCCTCATGAGCGGTGCTCCGGAGCCTATTCTCTATGATGCGTTTCAGGCGATCACGGCGACCAGCTCGCCCATTCGTTATCGCGCGTGTTTTACAACGCCACAAAGTATTGCCCTCTTGAGCGAGACATACGAGCTTTACGAGAAAGCCGAGCCTCTTGTCGCTCCCAGCTGGTTTGAGTGCTTTGATGCGAAAACCATTGGCACCGGCCTTGAAAGTGGCGAAGCCGTTGCGTTTCTGGGCGAGCAGAACATCCAATACGGCATTGACCGTGTCGTAGCTGTTTTACCCGATGGGCGGGGCTTTGCCTGGCATCAAATTAATGAATGTGGCGCTGAAGTCTTCGACGGAAAACCCGTCCCTGAAGGCTGCCCTGCGAAACCATGACATAAGAAAGAGCAGCCAATGCCAAATCTGCTGATTGAGCTTTTTTCCGAAGAGATCCCTGCGCGTATGCAAGCGGGTGCGGCGGAGAATTTAAAAACACTTCTGACCAATAGCTTGGTGGAGGCTGGCCTCACATATGCTGGAGCAAAAGCCTTTAGCACCCCACGCCGCCTGACTTTGGCTGTTGAGGGGCTTTCGGTGGAAAGCCCGACCCTTCGGGAAGAGCGCAAAGGTCCGAAAGTGGGGGCGCCTGAACAAGCGATTGAAGGCTTTTTGCGGGGCGCAGGTCTCACACGCGACCAGCTTGAGGAACGGGAGACCCCCAAGGGGGCCGTCTATTTTGCAACCGTTGAGAAAGAGGGCCAGCCCGCCGAAGTGATTGTTGCGCAGGCCTTGGAGGCAACCGTTCGTGCCTTCCCATGGCCCAAGTCAATGCGCTGGGGCAGCGGCAGTTTGCGCTGGGTGCGGCCGCTGCACTCGATAATCTGTCTCTTTGAAGACGAAGCGGGAAGCCGTGTTGTTGAGCTGGACATCGACGGCATAAAGTCGGGCGACACGACCGAAGGCCATCGCTTTATGGGGACAGGGCCTTTTTCTGTCACCTCGTTTGACACATATGAAGCCGCGCTGAAGCGCAATCATGTTGTGTTGGATGCACAAGAGCGCGCAGATCATATTTGGCAGGACGCCACCAATCAGGCTTTCGCAAGCGGTCTTGAAGTTGTGGAAGATAAAGGTTTGCTTGCCGAAGTTGCAGGGCTCGTTGAGTGGCCTGTTGTCCTGATGGGTCAAATCGGAGAGGCGTTTCTAGAGCTGCCGCCCGAAGTCTTGCAAACCTCCATGAAAGAACATCAAAAGTTTTTCTCGGTCAAGAACCCCAAGACCAATCGCATTGAGCGCTTTGTGACAGTGGCAAATCGGGAAACCTCTGACAATGGAGCCACTATTCTGGCTGGAAATCAGAAGGTTCTTGCCGCCCGCCTGAGCGACGCCAAGTTTTTCTGGGAGAATGATTTACGCGTTGCCAAAGAAGGCATGGACGCATGGACGCGCCAACTGGAAAATGTGACGTTTCATAACAAGTTAGGCTCTCAAGCCGAGCGGATTGAACGGATCGCGGCTTTGGCGAAAGATATCGCGCCCCACATTGGTGCAGATGCTGACCAAGCAGAGCAGGCAGCACGTGTCTGCAAAGCGGATCTAAGTTCTGAAATGGTCTACGAGTTCCCCGAGCTGCAAGGTTTGATGGGGCGTTATTATGCCAAAGCTGCGGGCCTTTCAGAGGCGATTGCCGCCGTGTGTCAGGAGCATTACGCGCCTCTCGGGCCGTCTGATGTTGTCCCGAACGCTCCGTTGTCTGTCGCGGTCGCTTTGGCTGACAAGCTTGATACTTTGACAGGCTTTTGGGCTGCCGATGAAAAGCCGACTGGCTCGAAAGACCCGTTTGCCTTGCGTCGTGCGGCCTTGGGGGTGATCCGCCTGATACGTGAAAACCAGCTATCGCTTCGACTGGAGCGGTTTATCCAATTGCAGCTTGGTCGCCATATGGCCCATCTTGCCAAGTCGCTTGCAGAAGAGGGCGCCGCCGGACTTGACGCGCTTCAGGCCGAGCAACTGCCCAAGGCGACAAACGATCTCATGGGATTTTTCCATGATCGCTTGAAGGTGCACCTCAAAGATGAAGGTATTCGTTATGATGTGATTGATGCTTGTTTGGCGAATGAGATTTCGGATGATTTGCTCTTGGTGTCTCAGCAGGCGGTTGCTCTTGAGCGTGTTTTGAAAACCGATGAAGGCGCCAACCTCGTTCAAGGTTTTAAGCGGGCAAACAATATTTTGAAGCAAGCCGAAGCCAAAGATGGTGTCGAATATAGCTATGGCGCAGATTCGAAATACGCCGAAACCGCAGAAGAGAAGGCGCTGTTTGTGGCTTTGGACGCTGCCGATGTCACAATTAAAGACGCCCTGAAGGATGCAGGCTTTGAAAACGCGATGACCGCAATGGCACAGTTGCGCCAGCCTGTTGATGCCTTTTTTGAGGCTGTCCAGATCAATGTTGAGAATGAGGTCTTGCGACGCAACCGCCTCAATCTCTTGAGCCGGATCAGAAGCGTTTGTGGGCAAGTCGCTGATTTGACGCAACTTGAAGGCTAGGCTTGCGCTGGTTTCAGAACTGGAGTTAATGTGCCGCAGTGCAGAAAGATAACAAAAATATCACGCTGATCACGGCCTCCGCTCCGATTGCCTCAAAAACGCATGGCGGGCGGGCAAAATGCTTGCAGCGACTGGTCAGGCTTGATTTGCCTGTTCCCAAAACTGTTGCTCTGTCGTTTGATGCCGTTCACGCTATAGCGGCAGGGCAGATGCCGGATATGGATGCGCTTCTGGCGCCCTTTGATGCAAATCCGCTCCTATGCGTCAGGCCGTCTTCTGAAGACCCTGATTGGGGCGGGCCAGGGGCTATTTTAAATATTGGTATGAATGATGCCCGATATATCGATTTTTGCGATGTCTTGGGGCAGGATGCCGCCGCCCAAATCTATCTTCGCTTCGTTCAGGCCTATGCCATACACGTTGCAAGGCTTGATCCTGATCTGTTTGAAGGGATTGAAGCCGATGGGCAAGAAGGGCTTTCAGCCGCTCTGAAGGCCTATGAGGATGAGGCCGAGGAAGCCTTCCCGCAGGCCCCCTCTGTTCAGCTTGGGGCTGTGTTGCGCTCCATGGCGCGTGCTTGGGAAGGAACAACGGCTCGATTGTTGCGCCAAGCCAAAGGCGCACCAGCGGATGCTGGCCTCGGGCTGGTTGTGCAGGAAATGGTCTTTGGCATTGGGGCGGGCGAAAGTGGCTCCGGTGTCATTCAGCTTGTCGACTCAGCGACTGGAGAGGCCCAAATAACGGGGCGCTACCTGTCTCAAAGTCAGGGGCGAGACGCGCTGCAAAAAGGGGCATCTGCTTTGTTTTTGGAAGCAGACGCACGTGGTCCTTCGCTGGAGGAACTGGCCCCGCAAGCCTTCGCGGATCTCAAGGCCCATACCGCCTTGATGCGCCACAAGCTGCGTGAGGAAATGCAGGCGGAATTTGCGATCGAAAATGGCAAGGTCCATCTCCTAGATGGTGTGCGAATCGCGCGCTCTGCACGTGCTGCGGTGCGGATTGCTGTGGATTTGGCCAAAGACAAAATTATCCCGCGTGAAGAAGCTTTGTTGCGGATCGAACCAAGGGCTTTGAACGAATTATTGCACAGACAGATCGACCCCGAGGCCAAGCGTGACCGTATTGCGACTGGCGTCGCAGCCAGCCCGGGTGCCGCGACTGGTAAGATTGTCTTTACCTCCTCTGAAGCCCAAGCCAGTGCGGCGCGGGCTGAGCCATGTGTCTTGGTGCGCAGAGAGACCTCGCCTGAAGATATCAGAGGAATGCACGCAGCTATTGCCGTCTTGACCGAGCGGGGCGGGATGACAAGCCATGCTGCAGTGATTGGCCGCGGAATGGGTCTGCCTTGTGTGGTTGGTGCGTCTAGCCTGACATTCAATCTGCAAAAGAGAACGCTCACGGCGTCAGACGGCCGTGTCTTCCGCGAGGGAGACACCCTCACGATTGATGGCTCGTCGGGAGATGTTTTGGTTGGCGAACCAACCATGCTGGAAGCAACCCATGACGATGCATTTCAAGAGCTTATGGAATGGTCTGACCTCGTGCGTGACATTGAGGTGCGCGCCAATGCCGATACGCCGAAGGATGCGATCACGGCCCGTAACTTTGGTGCAGAGGGTATTGGCCTCTGTCGCACCGAACATATGTTTTTCGAGGCCGACCGCCTGACGCCGATGCGTGAGATGATTTTTGCTGACAAAGCACAGGACAGGCGCGCGGCTCTTGAGCGCCTTTTGCCTATGCAGCGCGATGATTTCACCGAGCTTTTTCGGATTATGCACGGGAAACCAGTTTGTATTCGCCTGCTTGACCCGCCGCTGCATGAGTTTTTGCCGCAAGATAAAGCAGGGTGCCGCGAGCTGGCAGAGGCGCTTGATTTGCCCCTGTCAGATGTCACAAGACGGGTGGAAGCTCTTGGGGAATACAACCCGATGCTTGGTATGCGGGGGGTCCGCCTTGGTGTGACTGTGCCCGAAATCTACGATATGCAGGCAAGAGCCATTTTTGAAGCAACGATTGCGGCAAGCCGTGATGGGGATCCTGTCGTGCCGGAAATCATGATTCCGCTGGTCTCGGCCATGCGCGAGGTTGAGCTTGTCAAAACCCGTATTGATGCTGTGGCTGCGGCTGTGCGGACCGAAACAGGAGAAGATTTTGAGTTTCGCTTGGGCGTCATGGTCGAGACACCTCGTGCCGCTTTGCGCGCCGAGGAGATTGCACCTTATGTTTCGTTTTTGAGCTTTGGGACGAATGATCTTACACAAATGACATACGGGCTGTCGCGGGATGACGCGGGGCGCTTTATGTCGACCTATGTTCAACAGGGGGTATATCCTGAAGACCCGTTCCATACGCTTGATCTTGACGGGGTCGGGGAGCTTTTGGAGATTGGCGCAACGCGTGGGCGTAAGGCTGAACCAGATCTGGTCTTGTCGATATGTGGCGAGCATGGCGGCAACCCTGAATCGATCGCTTTTTGCCGAAATGCAGGCTTTAATTATGTCTCTTGCTCCCCCTTTCGTGTGCCCGTCGCGCGCTTGGCCGCTGCGCAACTCGCATTGCGAGATAAAATAGGCTGAGATATGTCAACTGCGCGAGGAAGAGGCGCGGTGCTTTGCCGATCGGCGTAAATTCGCAACAGATGCGAGATATGCGCTTTATCGTAAACTTGCCTCAAGACAACAAACCGCCTAAGAGTCGCCAAAATTTCACAAGACAACCTAAGTCTCAGGAGGCCCTACTGATGTTGCGGCTTATATTTTCTTTTGCTCTTGGTGCTTCTTTGGCGCTTCCCGTTTCAGCGGATGTGTCCTTAAAGCGCCTTTACGGTAAAGAACAACGGTCTCTAAACTCTATCCCACAAGATCGCCTTGCCAACCTTCTGGAGCGTTCTGCAACAGCCAAAATGTCTTATGGCGGCATTTCATACACCCGCGAATGGCTTGCGAGCCAGCCAGTGTCCGCGGGCGGCGCAGAATGGCGTTGTCTTGCCGAAGCGCTTTATTTT
>P_2C_Liq_2_UnCtyDRAFT_1000374_pt1 | contig 12357 bp, 5 predicted proteins | sample Pon2CUnioCityCA_FD_10236 | JGI IMG/M metagenome (IMG submission 10236) | reverse complement strand
ACTAATATCTGGCAGTTTGCAAGTGGCCGGAAGCGTTGCCGATTTAGAACAGTTCAATCTGGCTAATCTCAGAGGCCAAACCTCCTTAACCACCCGCATTGCCGAGAGTCCCCTGCGTCTCGACGCTGGACTGAGTGAGGGAATCTGGCAGGCCCAACTCATCACCGAAGGATTGCCCCTATCGCCCTTTGTGGCCGTTCCACCCGAAATTCGTCTGGGAACCTTTGCCGGCCGGGCAGAATTGGCGGGGGATGTGTCCAACTTAGACCGTCTCAATCTGCAAACCCTCGAAGCGGCGATTCAGGGACAACTGACGGTGAATCAGGGTCAAGTCGAGATTGTGAGTCAAATCGCCCAGGGTCAGATGCAGGGAGAGGCGATCGCCCAAAACGTCAATATCACCTCCTTTATCCCCAACGCCGATCTCACCCCAAGTCTGTTGAGTGGTCGGGGTCAATTCCGCGTTCCCCTGGCGAACCCCTCCCCAGAAACCCTGACGGCCCAAGGTCAAATTGGGGTCGTTTTAGCCGAGGGAGGTTTAACCGGGAATTTCCAATTAAACGAGGGAAACTGGCTAATCGATGCCGAACAATTGCAAATTCCCCTAATGCCCTTTGTCGACTCTCCCGTAGCCCTATCGCCCTTGGTGAAAGTCGGTGAGATTGCCCGCCTGAGTGGGTCGGTGAGTGATTTACGTCCCCAAGCCATCTCAGGCCAGTTACAGGTCGGCTTCCAATTGGGAACCGTTGCTGTCCGTGAGAACAACCCCGAGGACTTGGGGGGAGTTTTGATGGATATTACCCTAGGGAATGGCAATTGGCAGGTCTTGGCCCAATTGCAAAATGCCAATTTACAGGAATTAGTCCCCGGTTTGCCCCAATTTCCCGGTCAAACAGCACCCTTAGATGTGGCAGGACGCTTAGATGGGGCGATCGCCGTCACGGGAGGTTGGCAGGAGTTTACCCCCATCAACATCGCCATTCAAGAAGGGGCCATGCAGGTGAGTGGCTTGCAAGTCGGCGATCGCCGCTATGACCCCATTATCGGCGGTCCCATCACCGCCGACAAAGAGGGAGTTCTCGTACAACTGGCTGGACAAACCCAAACCGACCCCAGTCGTCCTCGGGATGGTCTCTCTGTGCGTCTAACTCAGGCGTTGTCCCCCCAAGCCTTTGCCCTACAACTGGGGAACACCGCCGCTAGAGGCTTACTAGAGAACAAACTCTGGGCCATTGACCTAGAGAACTTCCCCCTGGCGATGTTGAACCTCGAACCCGTCGGCGATCGCGGTCATCTCCAGGGAGATCTCACCGCCACCGTAACCGCCGATCCCGGTGGGTCCCTCATCTCCGGGGCCTTAGGCATCCGCGACCCCAGTTTAGGCCTGACGCAAGCCGATACCCTACAAGGAGAATTTATCTGGGCCAACCAGGTTCTACAACTCGACGGAGTGGAACTGCAACAAGGCGAGAGTCGCTATGGCTTTGATGGCAGCATCACCGCCACAGAAGACCCCCAATTTGCCGGGGCCTTAAAAATCTATCAAGGGGATATCCAACAAATTCTCGAAGCCCTCCGCTGGTTTAACCTCGACGACGTACAACGGGGGTTTGAAGCCGTGAACTACGCCGACGCAGGAGTTCTCAACCCCGTGGGGGTGGGGATTCCCGAGACCAGCCTGATTCGGCAACTGCAACGACTCGTTGAAATCGAAGTCCTCTTACAACAGCAACAACAGGCCCGAGAAGAAGCGTCTCCCCTACCCGAGTTAGCCCGATTGCAAGGACAGTTTTCAGGAGACATCAATCTCGCCGGATCTCTGAGTCAAGGGATTGACTTTGATTTCAACCTAGGGGGAGAGGACTGGCAATGGGATGATTACCAAATTCACACCATCGCCACTCGCGGTGAGTTTAGTGACGGTGTTTGGGATATTCGTGACGTTAACCTGCGGGCCAATCTCGATGACCCCCAGGAGACCCAACTGACCTTCAATGGCATCCTTGGGGCACCCGAACAGTCGGGACAATTTCTCCTTAGCGGCCTTCCCATGTCCGTGATCTCGGAGTTTATTGAATTTCCCGAGGGAGTGCGACTCGGGGGCAGTTTTGATGCCCAAGCGACCCTCTCAGGACGGTTGGAAAATCCAGCAGCCCGGGGCGAAATTCGCTGGAACAACGGCCAAATTAACCAACAGTCGGTGACTCAGGCCCAGGGCGGGTTTGCCGTAGCCGATGGTCGCCTCAATTTTGGGGCGGGGGCAACCCTACGAGATGACGCGGATCCGATTCGGCTACGGGCGACGTTACCGCTGCTGATTCCCGGCTCTACCGTGCGCCCAGACAGCAATGAGTTTGAAATTGCCGTAAATGCTCAAAATGAGGGTTTAGAGGTGTTGACGGCGCTCACAGACGGGGCTTTGGAATGGTTAGATGGGGAGGGAACCTTAGAGTTGGCGATCGCCGGAGAACGGGTGGGGATGGGCTTTAATTATCTGCCCTTGGCCACCCGTGGCCGGGCTGAGTTTCGTGATGCTGAGTTTAATTCCCCCCAACTCCCGGAACCGTTGACTCAGGTGAATGGAACCCTGGAATTTCTCGATGATACGGTGGTCGTGTCTGAATTAACGGGACAGTTTCGTCGCGGTTCAGTGCGGGCGGCGGGGGAGTTACCGGTGTTTTCCCCCTTACCCGTGGAGACCCCCTTACAGGTCACGTTTGACCAAGTGGAGTTAGAGCTCGAAAATCTCTATCAGGGTCGCATTGATGGAACCGTAGAGATCACCAATTCAGCGTTATTTCCCAATTTAGGGGGACAAGTCCTGTTGACTCAAGGACAGGTGTTTATCGCCCAGGAGGAGGCCGGTACTGCAAGCGAGACCGTTGATTTGGAAACACCACCGATTATTAGTTACGACAATCTCCTGTTGGAATTAGGGCGTGGCGTCCAGATTATTAGTTTTCCAGTCCTGAATTTTGTGGCTGACGGTAAGTTACTGGTCAATGGCCCCTTTGAACGTCCCGAACCGAAGGGAACCATTTTTTTACGGGATGGACAGGTGAATTTGTTTACCACAACCTTTACGTTGACGCGAGGGGAGAATACGGCGACCTTTGATCCTCAGTTTGGTCTCGATCCGATTTTGGATGTCCGCTTGCGAGCAGCGGTTCAGGAGACGACACGACCCCGGATTATCTCACCGGTGGGGTTTGACCGTTTGGGAACCGGGACGGAAATTGTGGACCCGTCTATTGAACGAGGTGGGGTGGAAACGGTGCGGATTGAGGCCGAGGCCCAGGGATTGGCCAGTCGTCTGTTTGAAGGCTTCGGGGTTGGGGAGGTGGTGGCGGCCCAAACGGCTTTAGAGTTGAGTAGTTCTCCGGCGCGATCGCAGACGGAAATTCTCTCACTCATTGGCGGCGGGGCTTTGGGAACTCTCGGCCAGCAAGATCCCTCGTTGGTGGTAGCCAGTTCAGCGGTCTTAACTCAGATACAATCGATCGTGGGCCGGGCGTTGGGCTATCGTGATTTTCGCTTGTTCCCAGCCGTTGATCCCAGAACCTCGGTGTTGGGGTTGGGGGCTGAGGTGGGGGTGAACCTCACGGATGATTTCTCGGCTTCGATTCTGACGATTCTCGATCGCGATGACTCGACTCGCTTTAGTGTTCGCTATCGCATTGATGATAATTGGGTGATTCGAGGATCGACGGATTTTGATGACGACAATCGTGGCGCGGTGGAGTTTCAGATGCGGTTTTGATTAGATAGGGAACACCCGAACACCCGAACAGACAGGAGATTTAAAGATGCAGAGACTGTTGAGAATTGCGGCGGTGGGAGATGTTCATGATCAGTGGGATGAACGGGATAACGCCATTTTGCAGGACTGGGATCTGGATTTGGTGCTGTTTGTGGGGGATTTTGGTAATGAGTCGTTACCCATTGTCGAGTGTATTTCTCGCTTGTCTTTGCCTAAGGCTGTTGTTTTAGGTAATCATGATGCTTGGTATACGGCGACCCCTTGGGGACGCAAGAAATGTCCTTATGACCGCCAGCAAGAAGACCGCGTTCAACGCCAATTTGAGATCTTGGGAGGCGATCGCGTTGGCTATCGAGTCCGGGATTATCCCCAGTTGGGCGTTTCTGTCGTGGGAGGCCGTCCCTTTAGCTGGGGTGGGAGTCGTTGGAATATGCAGGAGTTTTATCAAACTCGGTTTGGGGTGGGGAGTTTACAGGAGTCAGGCGATCGCATCGGCCAGGCCCTCAACGCCGCCACCGAACCCATACGCATTATCCTGGCCCATAACGGTCCTTTCGGCTTGGGAGAGACGGCGGAATCCCCCTGTGGTCGGGACTGGAAGCCCATTGGCCAGGATCATGGCGACCCCGACTTAACCCATGCAATTTGCGCCAGTCAGGAGGCGGGACAACCGCCGCTATTGGTGGTTTTTGGTCATATGCACCACCGGCTACGTCATACCAAACAGCGACTTCGCCAATCCTTCGCCCAGGACGAGTGGGGTACGGTGTATCTCAATGTAGCCTCGGTTCCCCGATGGGTTGGGGAGGGATCGCAGCAACGTCGCAATTTTACGCTGATTACCCTCGATGGCCCCGAGGTAACGGCGGCGGATTTGGTCTGGACGGATAATCAGGGCCAGATCGATCGCCGTCTGTCCTATTTTCCGACCCCAGAAAAGGTCAAACAATTGTCCCTGTGACGCAGATAGCCACTGTCTGGATTTAAATCTTGATTTTGCAGGAGTTATACCATTTTTCAAAATTCATGCCATAGATAGCCGTAGGGGCGAACCGCAAGTGGCGCGCCCTCTCCCAGGGTTGATGTATAGCAAACATATCGAAAATTGGTATTTCAAAATTCATGCCATAGATAGCCGTAGGGGCGAACCGCAAGTGGCGCGCCCTCTCCCAGGGTTGATGTATAGCAAACATATCGAAAATTGGTATTACAACCAATTTCCTAATAAAACAAACGGCGACCAATAAGCAGGATGCTGATAATCCGAAGACCGCAATAACGCCAATTGAGCTTGACGTAAACTTTCGGCTTTCTTTTGTCCTGAATTTGCCCAAAGTTGTCGATAAAACTCAATCATCAACTCGGCAGTCGGTTCGTCCTGAACAGACCATAGGGTGGCCAAGGTACTGCGAGCGCCCGATCGCAGAGCAAACCCAGCAATTCCCAAAGTCGCCCGATCATCGCCTCGGGCCGTCTGACAAGCACTCAACACCAGTAAATCAATGGGATTCGGACGAGTAGGCGATCGCAACACCACATCTAAATCTTCAACGTTAATCCGTCCGTCCCAGGTTAATAAAAAGGTCTCATTAGCCCGAGAACTAAACTGGCCATGAGTGGCTAAATGAATCACATTAAACGCATCATTACGACTTTCGGCCACTAACGCATCCCGTGTAAAAGCCTGATTGAGTAAAGATTCACTCTCGGGCAACAACTCAGCAATTTGGGCCATCTCCAACTCCACCGCCGGAATAGCACTAAACCCTTGATGAGCCTCGCTTAAACCTCCCAGCAACGTCTTAAACTCACCGTTGGCCAAAGATCCGGCTTCAAGTAATTGAAGACGTTGACTCAGGGCGATCGCGTACTCTTCAATAAGATACTCTCCCGAGGTGCGATTATATAACGCCCCCAGGGGCAGATTACGTAACGGGCCATCCGAGACAAAGACCAACGTCTTAATCTGATGTTGCCGCAAGACCTCTTGAACCGGACGAATCAGCCAATCATACACCTGAGCCGATCGCTGCAAACGCTCTTCCTCCGCCACCGCTGGATTGATTGACTCCAACATCATGGCTAACCCCTCCTCAATTTCAGTGCGAGGGATGCGGGTTTCATAGAGGATAGGTTCCTCCCCCGCCAAGGCGAGAATCACCGCCAGGCGATCGCTCAACACCGCCGTATACAACACCGCCGCCGATTCATCGAGATCCTCAACGTCAATCGCATCGGCTTCGAGACAGGTTTCGCGGAAAAAGTTGTTTAACTCCGTCAGCCGTAGCGAAATTAAGGTGTTTTGAGCCTCGCGAATCGCCGTTTGTTGGGAATTGGGTTGGGAATTTGGATCTCGGTGACTCGAATCGCCGATTTCAGCACGTTCGAGTAATAGGCGTACTAAGCCGAGATACACCGGTTCAATCTGTTGACGATAGGAAAACTGAAGTTCAGGATCGAAGCTGACTAAATCCAGCCGTAACTCATCCAACAGGCTCACCGTATCCCGATAAAGGGCGATCGCCTCCGTTTGTTGTCCCAGATGATCCAAAATACGCCCGAGTTGCCATTGCCACAACACCTTTAAATCCCGGCTATCTAAGCGTTCCTCAAGGGTTTGAGCCAAGGTGAGGGCCTGTTGCGTCAGTTGTTTGGCCGCATCCCATTGTTCGGCTTGTTCATAGAGTTGAGCGAGTTGGCCCAAGCCATAGGATTGACCTCGACTATCTTGGAGTTGGCGGGACTCTTGTATCGCTTGGCTTAACTGTTGAGCCGCTAAGCCTTGATAGGCGATTGCATCGGCCCGCAGTAAAGTTTGACTCAAGTTAATGCGGCCATAACTGGTCTGTCGTGAGGGAGGACGCGATCGCAACAGCACCTCAAGTTCCGCTAACTGAACCCTCGCCGCCGCCAGGTCTTTACGGTCCACCAACACCGCCAAGAGGTTCAACCGAGCCAAAAACGCGACATCTGGGTCTGGGTTTGCCCCTAACACCGCCTCATAGGCGCTCCTCGCTACGTCCAATCGTTGCTGATCTCGCTGGCCATTGGCTAAGCGAAACTGGAGTTGAGCGGTTAAGTCATCATCACTCAACGCCTGGGCCATGAGCAATCCTTGTTGCAACATCTCCTGAGACTTTTGTGGTTCTGCTAGAAGTTGCAACACTTCCCCGAGTTGAGCCTGAGCCTGAACCATCAGGCGAGAAACCATCAGGGGAGATGAGGATAACTCTTCTAACTCCTCTAACTCTCCTAACACCGAGATCAAGGCTTCTCGGGCCTGGGGATAATATCCCGACGTTTGCAGGGTCTGAATTTGGTTGAGAAGACTTCCCCAACGACCCTCGGGCAATTGCGCCTGGTCATAGGCCGTTTGGGCAGCCTGCCAGGTCTCTCGCGCCCGGTGAGGCTGGCCTTGGAGGAAGTAGGCTCGAGCGCGACCATTGAGGGCGATCGCCTGGCCCTGAGCCACTTCCCTGGACTCAGGAGAGTCGGGGAGAGCCGCCCAACTCGCATCACTGGCGGTCATGGCCTCGGACCATTGCCCTAAATCTTGATAGAGCAACGATAACGCCGTCAACGCTAAAGACTGACCGAGGCGATCGCCCCGGCGGCCCAATCGTTGCTCTTGATGTTGCCACCATTGCACTCGCTCAGATATGGGCAACATCTCTAAGTCCAGCGAGTCCTGGGATTGTCCATCGATCTGGCTCCCCGAGGGGCGATCGACCCAGAGGATCTCGCCACGCAAAAGATATCTCGGGTCTGAGGGAACCCCGCCACGACCGGAGATAACAAACTCGTTACCCTCCTGAGCCTGACAGGCCGGCATCACTAAATCAGCCGGGTTAACGATACCCTCTAAGTCCCAGGAGGGACGATTAACCGGCAACCCTGGGCGTATCTCGGACTCATTCAACCGGGGTAATCCCTGGGAGATCTCCGTTGGACTGGCCCACAGCGGCGACAATCCCAACAAGAGAAATGCCGTCAGCAAGACTCCCCCCCAAACCTGCTTCATGGTCATATCTATTGCGCGTGATAACCGCTCAAGAACTCACATAAGGCTCGTTCTTGATACTGACTGGCTAAATTTTGTAGATGATCGGTAAAGGGACATAATTGAGGCTGTTCTTGTGCGAGTTGTTTGGCGCGGCGTTTCAAGTCTTTTAAATTCCCTTTACGGGCTAGATGGAGCAGTTCTTCAATGACCGTATCAGGAACCATCTCTGGGGGACAGGTTTGTTCTACGGTTTGGGAGGTCTGGGACTGTTGGCGATCGCCATCCTCTTGTAAGATCCAGCGTAACTGAAGATGGCGCTCTAACAGTTGTAAGATATCACTGCGATGGAAGGGTTTGGTTAAAAACGCCGTTGCACCAGCGTTTAAACTGCGCTCTCGTGCATCACTAAAAACATGACTGGAGAGGGCGATAATGGGTGGCTTGGCCTTCGACTCCCGCTGGCGTAAGCTTTCAATCAAGGTAATTCCATCGCGATCGGGTAAGTCGAGTTCAGTCACAATCCCATCAAAATGATGGTTTTCTAGGCTCTTTAAGGCTTCTTGTGCTGTGGCTGCTTCCACAATTGAGAACCCGATGGGAGTCAGTAAGCCACTCATGATACTACGGCTGTCTGCTGATGGATCAACCAGCAACAAACAAGGAGATGTTCCAGATACTGACGCGATTTTAGAGTAGTCTCGTGAGAGAATCGGCGCTTCTTTTGTCTCTAAGGTTGGTAAGGTTAACTCAAAATAAAAGCAACTCCCTTGTCCTGGTTGGCTTTCAACCTGTAATTCTGACCCCATCAAACGAATGAGTTGGCAACAGATTGCTAAGCCCAACCCGGTTCCTTCGGCGAGTTTTTGTGATTCTTTTACTTGTTCAAAGGGTAAAAAAATAGTTTTTAATTGTTCGGGGGGTATGCCAACTCCTGTATCATTGACAATAAACTTTAAATGAGTTTTTCCAGGATTTATATTAGTTTGTAATTCAGGATTGTCAGCATTAATTGAGGGATTAATGGGATAAACCTGTAGCGAAACAGACCCTTTTGACGTAAATTTAACAGCATTACTCATCAAGTTTACTAAAACTTGTCGGAGTCGCTTATCGTCAGCGATCACCAGTTTTGGCAGCGATGGATCGAGTTCCATAAAAAAGGAAATACCCTTCTTTTCTGACGCCGGCTTAAACATTTGCACCGCTTGCAGCAGAAAGGGTTTTAAGGGAATCGGTTTGGGGTCGAGTTCCAGTTTACGGGCTTCAATTTTAGAAAGGTCAAGGATATCGTTAATCAGTTCCAGTAAATAGGTTCCGCATTGATAGATCACGCCAACACCGCGACGTTGACTATTGAGATCTTTGGCGTGTTGCAAAATTTGAGCATAGCCGAGAATGCCGTTGAGGGGAGTTCGCAACTCATGACTCATGTTGGCCAGAAACTCACTTTTGGCAATGTTGGCAGCGTCAGCGGCTTGTTTGGCGGTTTCGAGTTCTTGGGTACGCTGAAACACTTGACGTTCTAAGTCGTTGGAGTAGGCTTGTAAGCGTTGGGTAAAGGCCCGTAATTGATGTTGATGATAGCGATGACGGGTGAGTGTAATCGTCGCCAGGAAAGCCAGTAGCGGGGACGCGGTAGGAATAAGCCAACCACTTAAGAGGCTAACATGGGCGATCGCCCCCATCACCAGAGTCCCCCCAGTCACCAATAACAGGGGATAAAGCCAAGTTGACTGCTCCTTAAAGGGTTCTCGAAGCAACCCTAGCCAGGTTCCATAGGTTCCCAACGCCGCCCAGAGCAAAATCCAGCCCCATTCACCATAATGATGCCAGAAGCGAATCATGGGCCGACCATCGAGGGCGCTACTGACAATTTGACTGACTCCATGAGCGTGAACTTCAACTCCACTCATCTGATAGTGAGGGAGACGATTGCGGTTCCCCCAGGCTTCGCCATCCCTCGGGGACTCTGAAGAACCACTAGCGTTGAGGCGATACTGGTTGAGGCGATACTGATAGAGCGCCTGACTATAGGGCGTGAGAAACAAGTCGTTAATACTCTCAGCCTCGGACCCAATCAAGACAATGCGATCGCGAATCAACTGCGGCGACACTCTCCCCTGCAAGACATCTGACACGGACACCTGCTCAAAGGAATGAACGGGACTGCGATAGTTGAGAAAAATCTGATAGCCCCCCAAATCAGCCGGGGAATAGCCGCCTTCAACCCCCGTTAAGGGCAAAAACTGAGCCTGTCCAAGTTGATACTGATGTGCTTGTCCATCACGCACCTCTAAATCCACTCCCATCTGTTGTAGATAAAACAGACTCACCCGGGTGGCGAAACCGAGTTTAATCTCCCCTTCAACGGGGGCGGAGATGATGAGGCGGCGAATTTTACTGTCACCATCTTGAGGTACATCGGCTAACCCCACGCGATCGCAAGGCGTGCGGGAACCGCAATCACCCTGGGCTAAACCTGGCGGCGGTGCAACGGTTCCACTTCCAAAGGCTCTTTCGACACCAATTAAATTAGGAAGTTCCGCCATGAGAGCCTGTAGCCGTTCATGACCGGGAGGTTGTGGCAGATCCCGATAGAGATCTAAACCAATAACACGGGGATTTTGGGCTGCTAACGTCTCCAACAGATCAGCCAACACGGCATCTGAGAGGGGCCAGCCCCCCAAGGCCGTGATATCCGCTTCTTGCACCGTCACCAACAACAGCCGAGATTCTAAGGATTCGTCAGGACGCAACACCAAAAGCGTATCAATGGCCAGCCATTCCAACCGCTGAAACGCCCCCCAAGTCGATCCGAGGGCGACGGTTGTGGTGACCAACGCGACAATCACTTCTCGCTCAAAGCGTTTGAGCCAACGGGAAAGACCCAGCATGGGCAGAGTTAATCCGGGACATCGAGGAACGGTTCGTTGGCGATCGCGGCCAGTCCCACTTGGTTGAGAAGATCGTCCCAAGACTGACTCACCACGGACGCATCGGGACGATTCTGTCTGAGGTCGGCCAACGTACTCAAGGCATCATACCAAATCCCCTGACGACCATAGGCATTGGCTAAGGGGAGCGATCGCCGTCCTTTACTTTGTCCAATAACAGCTTTGAGGTCCTCATCTGGGGACACTCGCCGCACCCAACCGGACACCCGAGGACTATCGGGGCGTAACCGCTCTTCGGTGACAAGGGCAAAATGCCATTGATAGGTTTGGCCGGTTTCCAGGGCCGGGGCCGCCTCGGGCAACTCTAGCCGCAACAGTCCCATCTCAGCCACGGGGACATAGCCTTGATAATGCTGTTCTCCGTCCTCGGTTAGCACACTAAAGAAGGCTAAACGGGCTGACGTTTGTGGCACATAGACAAAGAAACTGGGATAGGCTAGGGTCGTTTGACCATAGTGACCCGTCGGCAGCAAGGCCCTCAACTCCGAGGTGGTGTCCCGAGATCCGGCCCCACCGGTATTGACGGGCGGGTCGTCATTGGGAGGAATAAAGGTGACATCCCCTCGGGAAGCGCCTCCCTGAGTCTGTCGTGGCGGTTCTTCATTTGGGGGAATGAAGGTAATGGCCGCCGCCGGGAAAGAAAGGCTACTGATTAGCCCGATGCTGAGGGTTGAGAGAATAAGCTGTGGGAACATGGAATAGTTAATAGTGAATAGTTAATAGAAATAACGTAGGGGCGTACCTTTATGGTCGCCCTTTTCTTCCGGCAAAAGGTCAAGAGTCTGATTGCACCTCCCCGTATAATTGTGGACAATTCTTCGGTGAAACGGGTTGATTGAGATCACCGGTTTCTCTATTGTTTCATCTCATAGGCATCCCATAGGAGTTCCATCATGACTCATTCAGCGCGTTGGCAGTTTTGGATCGATCGCGGGGGGACGTTTACCGATATTGTGGCCCAACGTCCCGATGGCCAGATCGTCACCCACAAACTTCTCTCGGAGAATCCTGAACGTTATGCTGATGCAGCGGTACAGGGGATTCGAGATCTTTTGCAACTGGACCCGGAGGCGGCTATTCCTGATCAGGAAATTACTGACGTGCGTATGGGAACGACCGTCGCTACTAATGCTTTATTAGAGCGTAACGGCGATCGCACGGTGTTGGTGGTCACTGAGGGATTCCGGGATGCACTGCGGATTGGCTACCAAAATCGCCCCGATATTTTTGCCCGTCAGATTCAGCTACCGAGTCTTCTGTGCGATCGCATCCTCGAAGCTGAAGAACGCTATCAAGCTGATGGAACCTGCCTCAAACCCCTCGATATAGCGGCCCTGAGACCCCAATTGCAACAGGCCTATGACGACGGGATTCGCAGTTGCGCGATCGCCCTCACCCACGGCTACCGCTATCCTGACCATGAAGATCGCATTGCGGCCATCGCCGCTGAGATTGGCTTTACGCAAATTAGCCGTTCTCATCACGTCAGTCCCCTGATTAAACTCATTAGTCGCGGCGATACCACCGTTGTCGATGCGTATCTCTCGCCGATTCTACGCCGCTACGTCGAACAAGTCAGTCGCCGCCTATTTTCGTCCCCCAGTGACCCCCGCCTCCAGTTTATGCAGTCCAATGGCGGC
>P_2C_Liq_2_UnCtyDRAFT_1000373_pt1 | contig 12361 bp, 12 predicted proteins | sample Pon2CUnioCityCA_FD_10236 | JGI IMG/M metagenome (IMG submission 10236) | reverse complement strand
GGGGAGTCCGCCGCGCAGCCGGAGCCGGCCGCCGGATCGGCCCCCACCCGTGAGGAGGCGGCGCCCAAGGAGGAGAAAAAGGAGGAGACGGCCGCCGACCTGCTCCGGAGCGATCTCGGTGAGCTGAAGATCCGCAAGGCGAAGGGCAGCAAGAACGTGACGACCGGGGTCTGCCACGTGCTTGCTACCTTCAACAACACCAAGGTTTCCTTCTCCGACCCAAGGGGGAACGTGATTTCGTGGGCGAGTGCCGGGAAGTGCAATTTCCGCGGGTCCCGCAAGTCGACCGCCTACGCCGCCCAGGTGGTCACCCAGACGGCTGGCCGCGTGGCGATGTCCCACGGGCTCAAGGAAGTCTCCGTCCGCCTGAAGGGCCCGGGCATGGGGCGGGATTCCGCCGTGCGCGCCCTGCAGGCCCTCGGTCTCGTCGTCACGGAGATCGTCGACATCACTCCGGTCCCGCACAACGGCTGCCGCGCCCCGAAGCGCCGCCGCGTCTGAGCCCGTCCGGCCCAACCCGTACCCAAGGGAATTTTCATGGCTCGCTACACTGGACCCGTCACCCGGATCAACCGCCGCTTCGGCCAGGCGCTTTTCCCCTCGAACCGCGCCTTCGAGAAGAAGCCCCACCCCCCGGGGCAACACGGCCGCCGCCTCCGCCGCAAGAAGAGTGAGTACGCCCTCGGTCTCGACGAGAAGCAGAAGCTCCGCTTTCTCTTCGGCCTCACCGAGAAGCAGTTCCGCCTCACCTTCGAGAAGGCGAAGCGACGCCGCGGGGTCACCGGGGAGATCTTCCTGCAGATGCTCGAGATGCGCCTCGACAGCATCGTCTTCACGGTCGGCCTCGCCCGCACCCGGCGGGCGGCACGCCAGTTCGTCAACCACGGTCACATTCTCGTCAACGGTACCAAGGTCGACATCCCCAGCTACCAGGTGAAGGCGGGGGACCGGATTTCCGTGCGCGAGGCGACCTCCTCGCGGGCCCTCGCCACCCAGAACCTTGCCGACAGCCAGTTCCGCCCGGTGCCCCAGTGGCTCACCGCGAACGCCGATGCCCTTGAGGCGACGGTGAACCGGGTGCCCAACCGGGACGAGATGGACCACATGATCAACGAGCAGCTGATCGTCGAATTCTACAGCCGCTGAGCGGACCGTCGGCTGCGCGATCCCCCCGGAGGAAGACTTCATGCCCAAACGACTTGCCAAATTCGAATTGCCCAAGCGCCTGACAAAGGTGGAGGAGACCGCCTCGAACACCTTTGCCACCTTCATCGCCGAGCCCTTCGAGACGGGCTACGGGCACACCATTGGAAATTCCCTGCGCCGCGTCCTGCTCAGCTCCATCCAGGGGGCCGCGATCTCCTCCGTGAAGATCGACGGGGTGCAGCACGAGTTCCAGACCATCGACGGCGTCGCCGAAGATGTCACCGACATCGTCCTCAACCTCAAGCGGATCCTCTTCGTCAGCCACGCCCGCGAACCGGTCCAGCTGACCCTTTCCGTGGACAAGAAGGGGCCGATCACCGCGGGCGATATCGGCGACGATCCCGCGGTGGAGATTCTCAACCCGGACCAGTTGATCTGCACCCTCGACCGGAAGATGCCCTTCCGCGCCGAGATCGAGGTGCGCGTCGGCCGGGGCTACGCCACCGGCGAGGAGAACAAGCGCGAGGACCAGCCCATCGGGGTCATCCCGATCGACTCGCTCTTCAGCCCGGTCCGGCTGGTCAAGTACTCGGTGGAGAACACCCGGGTCGGGCAAATGACCGACTACGACAAGCTGATCCTCGAGATCACCACCGATGGCCGCGTTTCCCCGGACGATGCCCTCAAGCAGACGGCCGCCATCCTCCGGCACCATCTCGATGTCTTCGACGAAGTTTCCGACGAGCCGATCGAGTTTGAGACCGAGTCCAGCGAGGTCAGCGAGGAGCAGAACCGGTTGCGGAAGCTCCTCAACATGAGCGTGAATGAGATCGAGTTGTCCGTGCGGGCGGCGAACTGCCTGAACAACGCGAACATCACCACGGTCGGCGAGCTCTCCATGAAGAACGAGCAGGAGATGCTCAAGTACCGTAACTTCGGGAAGAAGTCGCTCAATGAGATCAAGGCGAAGCTGGAGCAGCTCGGCCTCTCCCTGGGCATGAAGATCGACGAGCGTCTCCTCGACAAAAAGAAGGACTGAGCTTCCATGCGCCACAACCAGCACCGTCACAAACTCGGCGTGAAGACGGCCCACCGGGCCGCCCTGCTCTCGAACCTCGCCGCCGCCCTGCTCCGCCACAAGCGGATCCGGACCACCCAGGCGAAGGCGAAGGCTCTCCGCCCCTTCGTGGAACGGGTGATCACCCTCGCCAAGAAGGGATACGAGGCCGAGACGCCCGAGGCCCGTCTCCACTACCGCCGGCTGGCGCTTTCCCGCGTGCGGGATCCCGAGGCCGTCCGCCTTCTCTTCCAAGAGCGCGTCGAGGAGTTCCTCAACCGCGAGGGCGGTTACACCCGCATCTACAAGCTCGTCCCGCGCCGGGGGGATGCGGCCGAGATGGCCCTGATCGAGCTGATCGACGCCGACGACGAAGGCTACACCAAGCCGAAGAAGAAGTCCCGTAAGCGCTCCCGCAAGGCGGTCCCGGCCCCGGCCGCCGCCCCGGAAAGCGGTGAGGGCGCCGCCGGCACCGGGGAAGCAATGACTCCGGCGCAGCCGGAGGGAGAGGTCGCCACGGAGCCGGAAGCAGCGGCCGCGGAGCCGGAGGATCCCTCCGTGGATCCGGAAGCAACGGCGACGGAGATGGAAGGCCCGGAGGACGCGGAAGACGCGCCCGGGGAGGAAGAGCGGGGCTGAGCCGTCCCGCCAGCACGGGGCGTCCGTACGGATCCGTCGATGGCGCTTTCCCTGTTCCTTTCGCTGCTCTTGCTCTTCGGGATCGGGGGAATTTTCTTTCTCTGGTTTGCCTACGACCGACGGGGTACTCGCGAGCATCATCGCCGGTACCAGACCGTCTTTCACTGCGTGCGCTGCGGCCACCTCTACGGATCGACTGGCCGGCCCCGTCAGGCGGACTGCCCGGCCTGCGGCCTCGCGAACATCCCTCTCCGCTTCTAGGTTCGCCCGTCGCTGCTCCCCGGTCTCCCGCCGCTGACCTTTCCCCTTGCCCGGGTTCGGGCGGGCGCTTCCAATCCCCCGGATGGAGACGCAGAAGATCGCCGTTCTCGACTTCGGCTCGCAGTACACCCAGGTGATCGCAAGGCGCGTCCGCGAGTGCCAGGTCTACTCCCAGATCCTTCCCTACTCGACCCCCGCCTCCCAACTGCGGGACGAAGGGGTCACCGGGATCATCCTTTCCGGGGGGCCCGCCTCGGTCCTCCGGGAGGGTTCGCCCCGCCCGGATCCGGCCCTCTTTGAGCTGGGGGTCCCGGTGCTCGGAATCTGCTACGGGCTCCAGGTGATCGCCCACCTGCTCGGCGGGGAGGTCGAGCGGAGCGAGCGGCGCGAGTACGGGCACGGGGTCCTCCGCCGCACGGCCCCGAGCCCGCTTTTCGAGGGCCTCCCGGAGGAGGTCCGCGTCTGGAACTCGCACGGCGACCGGCTGGTCCGCCTGCCCGCCGGCTTCCGGCCGGTCGCGGCCACCGAGAATTCCGACTTTGCGGTGGTCGAGGACGCGGAGCGCTCCCTCTTTGGCCTCCAGTTCCACCCGGAAGTCGCCCACACGGAATTCGGCACGGAAATTCTCCGCAACTTCCTGCACCGGGTCTGCGGCTGCCGGGGCGACTGGTCCATGGCCGATTTCATCGAGCGGTCGGTCGAGGAGATCCGCGCGCGGGTGGGGGAGGACCACGTTGTCCTCGGCTTGAGCGGCGGGGTCGATTCCTCGGTGGCCGCCGCCCTTCTCCACCGGGCCATCGGCGACCAGCTGACCTGCATCTTCGTCGACAACGGGCTCCTCCGCCTCCACGAACGCGAACAGGTGGAGCTGCTCTTCCGGGAGAACTTCGCCATGGACCTGCGGGTGGAGGACCGGGCCGGCGAGTTTCTCCGCAGGCTCGAGGGGGTCAGCGATCCGGAGGAGAAGCGCAAGCGTATTGGCAACACCTTCGTGGAGGTCTTCGAGGACTCCATTACCCGGATCGGCGAGGTCAAGTTCCTCGCCCAGGGGACGCTCTACCCGGATGTGATCGAAAGCGTCTCCATCGACGGCAACCCGGCGGCCCTCATCAAGAGCCACCACAATGTCGGGGGCCTCCCGGAACGAATGCGGCTGGAGCTGCTCGAGCCCCTCCGGCAGCTCTTCAAGGATGAGGTGCGCGAGCTCGGCCACGAACTCGGCCTGCCCCGGGAGGTGCTCTGGCGCCAGCCCTTCCCGGGTCCGGGTCTGGCGGTACGGGTGCTCGGTGAGATCCGCCCGGACTACCTCGCGACCCTTCGCCTCGCCGACGCGATCCTTCAGGAGGAAATGGTGGCGGCGGATCTCTACTACAAGGTCTGGCAGAGTTTCTGCGTGTTCCTGCCAGTCCGCACGGTCGGGGTAATGGGCGACGAGCGCACCTACGACCACGTCGTCGCCCTGCGCATCGTGGAGAGCGCCGATGCGATGACCGCGGACTGGGCAAGGCTGCCCCACGACCTCGTCCGCCGGGTCTCCAACCGGATCATCAACGAGGTGGAAGGGGTCAATCGCGTGGTGCTCGACGTCAGCTCCAAACCCCCCAGCACGATCGAGTGGGAGTAGGGGCGGGGACCGCTCCGAACGGGTGGGCTTCTCCCCCGCCGCGCGCCCTCTCAGGTGAAGAGCTTCGCGGGCAGGTGCGCCCGTACTTCCGCGGCCTTCTCGTGGGTGAGGTTCTTGTCCACCTCGAGGACGACCTTGCGGGCCGCCTCCCCGTTCAGGGCGGAGCGGAGGTGGCCGAGGAAGCGCGGCGCCGCCACGAGGCCCACCCGGGCGATCCGGCCCTGCTGGCAGGCTTCCTGGAGCTTCCCGGCGAGCATCCGCGAGAACTTTTCGGCGGCCGCCTGGTGCGGGTCGGTGTCCGGCGCCATCGCGTGCCGACCCTCCCCCTTGCTGTCGAAGGTGCGCCCGGGAGCGTCGCTTTCGTACTCCTGCGGGCGCAATTGCCCCTCGGGATTCACGAAATCCTCCAGCTCCTCGAGCTCGCCGCTTGCGTGAGTGGTTCCGTAGAGGACGGCCCGTCCCCCGTCGGCCACGAGAATGCCGATTGCGTAGTCTGCCATAAAGTCGAGGTTCCATCCTAGCGGACCGCGGCTGGGAGCCAAGAGGGATCGTCGGCCGGTCCGCACGGTTTTCCGGTCGTCGGGCATTAGTTTTGCCCGCCGGGAGGAAATCCCTCCATCCTCCCCGGTCGTGCCTGCGCCCTCCCGCATCCTTCTCTCGCCCCCTGATGTCGGCCCCCTCGAGCGGGAGGCCCTCCTCCGCGCCTTTGACTCCGGCTGGATCGCTCCGGTCGGCCCGGAGATTGGCGCCTTCGAGGAAGAGATTGCCGCCCGCCTCGGCGGGGAGGTCGAGGTGGCCGCTCTCCAGTCGGGGAGTGCGGCCCTCCTCCTCGCCCTCCGGCTCCTCGGGGTCGGCCGGGGCGACCGGGTGCTCGTGCCGAGTCTCACCTTTGTGGCCAGCGCCAACGCGGTCCTGCAGCTGGGGGCCGAACCGGTCTTCCTCGATTCCGAGGACGATACCTGGAACGTCGACCCGGGCGCGCTCGCCGAGGCCCTCGACCATGGCGGCGACTTCCGGGCGGTGATCACCGTCGACCTCTACGGACAGTGCGCGGACTACGACCGCCTCCTCCCGCTCTGCCGGGAACGGGGAATCCCGGTGGTCCAGGACGCCGCCGAGGCTCTCGGGGCCTTCCACCAAGGCGAGCCGGCCGGCCTTCAGGGCGACCTCGCGGTGTTCTCCTTCAACGGCAACAAGATCACCACGACCGCGGGAGGGGGGGCCCTCGTCTCCCGGAACGGGGACTGGATCCGCCGGGCCCGCAAGTGGGCGACCCAGGCCCGGGAGCCGGCCGCTCACTACCAGCACGAGGAGATGGGCTACAATTTTCGCCTCAGCAACCTGCTCGCCGCCCTCGGGCGGGCCCAGCTGGCCCGGCTCGACGACATGATCGCCGCCCGCCGGGACCACCGCCGGGCCTACGGACAAGCCCTCGCTGACCTGCCGGGCCTCTCTCCGATGCCGGAAGGGGTCACGGGCACGCCCAACTTCTGGCTGACCGCCCTGCTCCTCGACCCGCGCGAGGCAGCCGCCTCGCCGGAGGAGGTCCGGCAGGCGCTGGAGCGGGAGGACATCGAGACCCGCCCGCTCTGGAAACCGCTCCATCTCCAGCCGCTCTTTGCCGGGGCGGAGTGCCGGGGGGGCGCGGTCTGTGAGCGCGTCTTTGCCCGCGGTCTCTGCCTGCCAAGCGGCTCTGCCATGACCGCGGACGACCGCGACCGGGTGATCGCCGCCCTCCGCCGGGTGCTCGAGGGGTAGGCCCGGGACTTCCGGCCCGGATCAGGCGTAGCGNCGGTAGAGGTACCCCCCGGTTCCCAGGGCCACCGCGAGGGGGAACCAGAGGGTCGCCGCCGCCGGGAGGAGGCCGCTGCTCCCGGCGAGCCCCACGAGCTGGGAGAAGAGGAAGAAGAGGAGGTAGAGCCAGGCGGCACGGAAGAACCCGGCTGCGGGCCGCTGCCGATTCGCGCCGAGCGCTGCGGGAAGGGCGAGGAGGAGGACGACGAAGAGCTGGAGCGGGCCCCCGAGGACGGCGTACTGGCGCAGCACGTAGGGGCGCCGGGCCACCCCGGCGGGCATTTCCCCAATGACGGCGCGCAGTTCGGGCAGGCTGAGATCGCGGGGATCCCGCGCCAGCGAGGCGAGAAGGGTAGGGGTCAGGGAGGTGTCGAGGAGCAGTCGTTCCCCGAAGGGACTCGCCCGCGTGGGAAGGGTTGCTCCGTCCTCCCAGGTGAGGGTCCGCCCGTTCTCGAGGATCCAGCCCTGCCGCCCGGGGACATAGCGGGCGCGGGCCGCCTCGATCCGCCGGAAGGGGCGGCCGTCGGCGAGCCAGTCGATGCGCACGCCGTAGGCGGTCTGCTCGGTCCGCCGGAAGACCTCCGTGAACCAGAGTTGCTGCTCGCTCTCCAGGTAGACGGCCTGCGCCCGGATGGTTCCCTGCACGCGGTCGGCATCCCCGGCGAGGACCCGCTCCTTCAGGGTTTCCTTGATGGTGCGGGACTCACGGGTCGCCAGGGGGACGACGAGCGCGTTCAGGGCCAGCGTGGCCATGGCAAGGAGTACCGCGGCGAGCCAGAGGGGTCGGCTGATCCCGGCAAGGGAGAGCCCGGAGGCCCGCAGGGCCACGATCTCCCCGTGCATCTGCAGGCGGGCGAGGGTCCAGAGGACGGAGAGCAGGAAGGCGAGGGGGAGGAGCGGGGGAAGGTAACCGGGCAGGCGGTAGAGGAAGAAGCGCACGGTCTCCCCCGCGGTTCCCCCGCGGTCGAGGAAGCCGGGCAGCTCGTTGTAGAGGTCGGAGAAGAACTGCAGCCCAACCACCGCAAGGGTGGTCAGGAGGAAGGTCTTCCCCCACTCGCGGAAGAGGTAACGGGCGAGCAGCATGCCTGCGGAGGCGCCGGCGCGCGCGCCGGCACCTCACTGGTAGAGATAGTACTGCGCGGAGAAGTCGCGAAAGGTCGCCGCTTCCCGCGCGGTGAAGGCGAGGAACGCGCCCACGTCCACCTCCGGGCATTCCGTGAGGAGATCCCGCCACCAGCGGGTCGAGCCGACGTGCTTGTTGAAGAGGGTCTGCTCCGCCTTGGAAGCCTCCGCGAAGGGGTTGCGGGGTGCCGCCCATTCACAGGTCAACGCCATGAGGTGGAAGGAGAGCGCGGTCGGACGCAGGTCCCGGTAGTTGTCCGCCACCACGTAGACACCGCGGGTCACCTGCCCGCTGCTCTGCTGGTAGCGGGTGACCCGGAAGGAAAGCCCGGGAATCTCGAGCCCTTCGAGGACCTGGGCGAGCCGGCGCGGGCTGTACTCGGGATGGCTGAGTAGGCGGAAGGGGTAGGGGGTCCCGATGCCGTGCCGGAACGGCCCGATCTGTGTGCCGAGCCCGGTCATCGCGTAGCCGAGCACGGCGGAGAGGTCCGGGATGTTCGGGGAGGTCGGCACCCAGCGCAGGCCGGTCTGGGGCCAGCGCATCCAGCGGTACCAGCCCCGCATGGGAACGATGGTCAGGGACCCCTGGCGGCGCACCGCCGGTTCCACGTCCAGCCAGCCGGGCACTTCCTTGAGCATGCGGGCGAGCTCCCCGATGGTGAGGCCGTGCACGTAGGGGATCCGGTAGTCGCCCACGTAGCTCATCCAGCGGGTCTCCATGATCGGTCCGTCGATCTTCAGCCCGCCGAGGGGGTTCGGCCGATCGAGCACCACGAACTCCACGCCATTCTGGAAACAGGCCTCCATGGCCAACTTCATGGCGCTGATGTAGGTGTACGAGCGGGCCCCGATCCCCTGCAGGTCCACCACCATCACATCGATCCCCTCCAGCATCGCGGGGGTCGGCTTGCGCGTATCCCCGTAGAGGGAGTACACGGGCAGTCCGGTCCGTCGGTCGATCTGGTCCTCGACCTTCTCGCTGGCCGCCGCGTCGCCGTAAACGCCGTGCTCGGGACCGAAGAGCGCCACGAGGGCCACCTGCGGGGCCTCCGCGAGGATGTCGACGGTGGACCGGCCGTTGCGATTCACCCCGGCGGGGTGCGTGAGCAACCCGACGCGCTTGCCCGCGAGAATGTCGAAATCCCGCTCGGCGAGGGAGTCGATCCCGAGGTAGATCCGCTGCCGCTCCTCGGCCGCTTCGGCGCGGGGCAGCGTCCAGAGGAACCCGCCGAGAAGGGCGATTGCCAGCACCGGGAGGAAAAGGGTCGGTGGCCGTAGTCTCACGGCTGCGATTCTCCTCGCCGCGGGCCGGAGGGCAAGCTCCGAGCGGGAAGGGGGCGTGCGCTGCGAGGATCCGGGAGGGCCGGGGCCGGGACGCGAAAGGAGCGGGGGCAGGACCGTCCGCGTCCTCGCCGACCACGCCCCGCGGCTTGTTTTCTACCCCCGCGCCCGTTAGCCTCTTCGCCGTCATGGATTCCGTGAAGACCCTGTTGCCCGATTCCGCCCTCCCCACCCACTGGTACAACCTCGCCGCGGATTTTCCCGAGCCGCTCGATCCGGTCCTCCACCCGGGCACCCACGAGCCGGTCGGCCCGGAGGACCTCGCGCCCCTCTTTCCCCCCGCCCTCATCGAGCAGGAGGTCAGCACGGAGCGGTGGATTCCCATCCCCGACGAGGTCCGCCAGGTCCTCCTCCAGTGGCGCTGCACTCCGCTCTACCGCGCCCGCCGCTGGGAGGAGGCCCTCGGTACGCCGGCCCGCATCTACTACAAGTACGAGGGGGTCAGCCCGAGTGGTTCCCACAAGCCGAATACCGCGGTCCCCCAGGCTTTCTACAACCGTGAGGCCGGCATCCGCAAAATCACGACGGAGACGGGCGCCGGCCAGTGGGGCAGCTCGCTCGCCCTCGCCTGCCGGATGTTCGGCCTGGAATGCCTGGTCTACATGGTGAGGGTCAGCTTCGAGCAGAAGCCCTACCGCCGCGCCTTCATGGAAACCTTTGACGCGACTTGCATTCCCTCCCCGAGCGAGTCCACCGAGGCGGGGCGCGCTATCCTCGCCGAGGATCCGGAGTGCCGCGGATCCCTCGGCATTGCCATTTCCGAGGCGGTCGAGGTCGCCGCCCAGTCTGCCGATACCAGCTACTGCCTGGGCAGCGTTCTCAACCATGTCCTCCTCCACCAGACGGTCATCGGCCAGGAGGCTCGCGAACAATTGGAGGCGGTCGGGGAATCCCCCGATGTCATCGTCGGTTGCACCGGGGGTGGATCCAACTTCGCCGGGATCGCCTTCCCTTTCCTCGGCGAAGGCCTCCGCGACGGGCGCCTGCCCCGCGTGGTCGCCGTCGAACCCGCCGCCTGCCCGACCCTCACCAAGGGTCCGCTCGCCTACGACTACGGCGATACCGCTCACCTCACCCCGCTGGTCAAGATGAACACGCTCGGCAGCTCTTTCGTCCCGCCGGGCTTCCACAGTGGCGGGCTCCGCTACCACGGGATGGCCCCCATGGTCAGCCACTGCCGGAAACTGGGCCTGCTCGAGGCCCGCAGCTTCCACCAGCTGGAAACCTTTGCCGCCGGGGTGGGCTTCGCCCAGGCCGAGGGCATCCTCCCCGCCCCCGAGGCCAACCACGCGGTCATCGGGGCCCAGCGCGAGGCCGAACGGTGCCGGGAAGAGGGACGCGCCGATACCATCCTCTTCAATCTCTGCGGCCACGGGAACTTCGATATGCAGGCCTACAGCGACTACCACGCGGGCAAGCTCCACGACTACGATTACCCCNACGAGGAAATCGCCATGGCCCTCGCCGGCCTTCCCTCCCTCTAGCCCGGGCCCTTCCCGGTTGACTCCCTCCACCTTGCCCGGCTTTGCTGTTCTCTGGACTCGGAGGAGTGCCAGAGTGGTCGATTGGGCCTGACTCGAAATCAGGTGAGCCGGAAACGGTTCCGGGGGTTCGAATCCCTCCTCCTCCGCCATTTTCGCAAGTCCCTCATCCAGAGGGATTTTTCTTTTGGTAAGGCTGCAGGGAGAGGCAAAAGTCCTACCAGAATCCTACCACTGACGATGAGTCCATGCTGTCCGTGAAGGGTCGTGAAAGGGTGGATTTCGAGCAGGAGGGCTTGCCAGAAATCGAAGGAATTGCGCGGGCGGCAAAGGCCGGTTCGCTCTTTTGGCCCCAATTGTGCGGACGGATCCACCAATTCTATGGAACCCCCCCGTGCGCGTGGAAGTTGACCCCCCCCTCCCCCTGCGTTGACGAAAAGGCAAGGATTTGCCGGGGAGGCAATGACAGGAATGCAAGCCCTTGCTTCTGTGGCAACTTGACGGAAAGGCAAAGTCTTGCACCCCCGTCAACCGGTGCGGGTCAGCGGGAGGGCGTGTCCTTGCTGGAGCGGGCCGGGGGAAGCTTCACGCTGCCCTCGAGGTAGCCGGAGACCAGCCGCTCCATCGTCTCCGCGAGAGAAATCCCCTCCAATGCACAGCGGGCCTTGAGCCGGCGGACAGTCATCTCGGGAAGGCGGACATTCACCTGCCGGGTGCGGCGGGATTCACTCATTCCTCTTCCTCCTCTTCCTCGGTGAAGGCGGCGGCCCGGTCGGGATCCAGCCGGCCCTCCTCGATCATGGCCTCCAGCTCCTGCATCTCGGGCTCGTCCTCGAGCCGGGCGGCCTTCTTGGCGGGCGGAGTGTCACCCTTCGGTCGTTGGGTTGAGTATGGGTATGGCTGAGGGTGAGGGCCCCAGGCGGGGCGGCTCGGAGGATTACGAAGGTAAGAGGCGCGGTAACCGGAATTATTCGAGGAAATTTGTGGTTGGGGGGCGATGGTGGCGTGAGCGAAGCCGCAGGATGCCCGGGGATTCGCGGGAGCACCCTTCCGAGGGGACGCCCGCGGCAGAATTCAGGAGCCTCTGGAGCCTTTGTCCGCCCCGAGCGTCGCAGGGAGTCAACCACCGTTGCTCCGTCCCCGCTGTGCGTACCGCCGGCGGGCCTGCACCCTTGGCGCCACGCGATCGTCGAGATTCCGGGGTCCGGGGAGTGCACTGGGGAACGATGGATGGCGCTTGGTGCGTCCTGCTGGGCTCCTCCCCCCCCTCTCACCACGGCCCGCTGGGCATCCGTTCCGGGCTCGGTTACATGTGGGGTGAGGGGGGAGTCAAAACGGGAAGCAGTCCGAAGTCGTCCGGCGCGATCGCGGAACACCGCAGCATCCAGCAACGGATTCCGGACCCATTCCCCCCGCCCGCACCATTTTTCCAAGTCCCTCCGACGGAGGGACTTTTTTCCGGGAGGGGCCGGACGAAACGCCGAAAGGCCAACCCCTGGCAATCGGTCCATGCCGTCCGTGACGGCTGAGGGAAGAGTCGACGGGGGAGCGATTCTCCCGGTGGCTCGCCCCATTGCGGAAAGAACCGCCCGCATGGCAGTGCCCGCCATCTTTCGCACTTGGGGAAAGGCGGGCCGGAGAGGGCCGTTGTGATTTTCGGATCGGTTGGTGGTGGTTGGGCGATTCCCCCGGGGCGGAACCCCGGGAGAGCGAAGAATCACGCGCGCTCCTCGCATTGGGGTTCCTTCTCTCCTTCCCGTTCGTTGAGGTGGCCAATGTCGAGGGAGCGTCCAAGTCTCCCCCTGATTGCGACCCTGCCGTAGCGCCAACGCCCGCACGCGGGCACCCGCACGCTCCGGCCATCCAGGAAGGCGCCGACGACCCGGGTGCCCCGGC